>Ga0181535_10001706_pt1 | contig 28154 bp, 28 predicted proteins | sample PEATcosm2014_Bin_44_FD_119774 | JGI IMG/M metagenome (GOLD analysis project Ga0181535, IMG submission 119774) | Peatland microbial communities from MTU Mesocosm Facility, Houghton, MI, USA - PEATcosm2014_Bin17_30_metaG | ecosystem: Environmental > Terrestrial > Soil > Wetlands > Peat | place... | reverse complement strand
TCCAGAGGTAAAACGAAGGCAGAAATCTGCGGCGAAAACCGACGGAAACGGCGAAAAATCCGCATCGGCGGCAACATCAACCAAGAATCAGGGGTTTTTCCGCAGCCTGTGAAGGCCCCTGCTGCCTCCGTTTGATCGCGCCCCGCTGCATCAATCGGCGAAACGCTCGGCTGCCGTAAATCTGCTGTGTGGTCCGCAGATAATCCATCACGGCTTTGCTTCACTCGCGCCGCCGCAAGGTTCCGTTGCTGCTTTCGGGCTGGCCGCCTGTCGCGTCAGTTCCTCCACACCCTCTATCTTTTCCACCAGGATTCTGAGCTGGTGCATTAGCGACTTTATTTCCGCTTCAGCACGCCGGTTGACATCGAAATCCAACTCGCTCCGCACACGGTCTTTTATGTCCTGGCGGTTCTGGCTCATCATGATGACCGGCGCCTGAATGGCGGCCAGCATGGACAGGAACAGATTGAGCAGGATGAATGGATAGGGATCCCAGGCGCGGTGGTTGAGCATTGTGTTCAGCGACGTGTACGTTACAAGAATAATGGCGAACGAGATGATGAACGACCACGAGCCGCCGAAACGCGCCACGGAGTCCGCAAGCCGCTCGCCGAAGGTCAGCCGCTTCTCGATCAGCTCGTTGGCGTTGCGGGCCATCCGGTTCTGGACCAGCTTCTGCGTGGCGTGGAACTGGCGCGCCTGCACGGTCAGCATGTCCATGCCCGCCATCGGCCTGTTCATCAGCAATGCGGCGATGTCGTCGCGGCCTACCTCGAGGCAAGCCGTCTCTTCCAGGGCAACCGCGGTCGTCTGATGTTCCGTCTGCTGCAGCATGGACGCAAAACCGAAGAAGTCCCCGTGTGTTGGCTCGTCTACCACAACTTCCAGCTGGTCTTCGTCCATGGCGGACACCTGCGCTTTGCCCGACATCACCACGTAGCCGTGTTCGGCGGGGTCGCCTACCCTGAAAATGCGCTGGCGCGGCGAAAATCGCCTGATCTCAATCTGCGTTGCCAAAATGCGCGCTTCATCGTCGTCAAGAAGCTCGAAAAGAGGAACGTGTCGTAACTCGTCAGGATCGCAGGGCATGGCTTGGCTCCTCGATAGTCCGGATCGGGGCGGCTAAATTCAGTTTTGAGCGACCATAGCAGACCCGGCGCTGGACCGTAATCTCTTCAAGGATAATTCTTGCCGCGCAGGCGAGTTGAATGCGCTGCAAAAAGGGCGCCCAGATGGGGCGCCCTCTTTGGTGCGAGAACCAGCGGTCAGAACACTAGAACGCGAAGTGAACCGCAAACTGCATGCTGCGTGGGCCGCCGCCGCCGAGGTAGGGGTTGCCGCTGCCTACGTCGGGCGTGGCCGTGGTGTTGATAAATGCCGTCGAGCTGGCGTACATGTCGATGCCAAAGCCGGGCAGCAGCGGGTTGCTGAAGTTGGGGTGATTGAGGATGTTGAAGAAATCGGCGCGCAGTTCCATCGCCACCTTTTCAGAGAGGTGCGAGGTCTTGGTGAGCGAGAAGTCGAAGTTGGTGAAGTTCGGCGAGTTGAAGGCGTTGCGGCCCTCGCTGCCGGGATGCCCAAGACATACCCCATAGGTTGCGCTCTTCGGGTTGGTGTCCACCGTGCAGGGCGCGGCAAACGCGGCCAGGTTAAGCAGGTTGGTGCCGCCTGTACCGGCGTAGGGATTGCCGACGATGTCGGGCCGCCCAAACCATTCGCCGCTGCCGTTGTAATCGTCCTCAAACAGGTAACTGACCGTGTAGGGCTGGCCGGTGGCGAAGTTGAACAAGCCGTCCAGCGCCCATCCGCCGAGAAACTTCTCTGCCCGGTGGGCCTTGGGAAGGTTGTAGGTCCAGTACCACTGGAGGCGCTGCCGCACGTCGAAGTTGGAGCTGGCGCGCTCTCCGCGGGGATTGAAGCTGTTGTCGGGCATGGACGCGTTGGGCACAAAGTCCAGGCCGTCGCTAGCCGTATCAATCGAGTGCGCCCAGGTGAAGTTCACCGTGGAGGTGAGGTTGTGCCAGTTCTGCACCTTCAGCGTGCCTTGCAGCGAGTTGTAGTTGGATATGGCGCTGGTCTCGATCTGGTTCACGTAGTAGTAGGCCGGGAAACACTGGTTGCCGTAGGAGATCGTCGTGCCGTTGCCGCAACTATCCACGCTGCCCTGCACGTTGTTGAACTGGTTGATATCGCGGAAGTGGTAGAGGTGGCGTCCCTGCGAGCCCACGTAGCCAATTTCGACGGCAATCGATTTGGCCAACTGCGACTCGATGTTGAGGTTGTAGGAGACGTACCTTGGCGTTGTCAGGCCCTGATCCACGGTGAACAGGCTGTTCGGCTGGTAGTCGCTGAAGATCGCGGCGCCGGGCGTAATCGTGGAGGCCACTGTTGTTGCGAAACCGATGCCGTTGAACGCAGGCCCGGCTTCTCCGGCGTTGGTGTTGTAGGCCTGGTTGCCAACAAAGAAGTCTTGCGAGGCGCTGTCGTAGAAGATGCCACTGCCTGCGCGGATGACCAGTTTGCCATTGCCGAGCAGATCGTCGACCATGCTGAGACGCGGCGAAAAATTGGCCCAATCCTTGGGATAGAGCGACGAGGGCGCGCCCGCAGCGCCAATCGTTTCAAGGCTGCCGGTTTTGACGTTGAAGATGCTGAAGGCGTTGTTCTTGGCGCCGATGACGCCGAAGTAATCCCAGCGCAGGCCGTAGTTGAGCGTGATTCTGCTGCTCACGTGCCAGGAGTCGAGCAAGTAGGATCCGGCGCCGTTCTGATAGGAGTAGCGCGTGCCAGCGCCTTCGGCAGAACTGCCGCCGTCGATGGTGCCGGAGAGAAAATCGTCGAGGCTGTTGAAGGTCAGCTTGCCGCGATGTCCTGAGTCGATGAAGCTGTTGATGAAGGTGCGCCGCCACTCGACGCCGGCCTTGTAGTTATGCCGCCCTTTGACGAGCGAGACGTTGCCGAAGAGCTGGTAGTTGGTGTCGACGCGGCCGCGCGCGTCGCTGGCGGTGGCGCCGATGGGGCTGTATCCGCTGACGGCAATCGTCGGCAATCCAAGATCGCGCGAGGAGAAGCCCGGCGACAGAGTGTTCAGGCCAAACGCGGTATTCGGATTGAGGCCGATGTCCTCAGGCAGGAACTGCTGCACAAAGCGGTTGTAGCCGCCGCGCACCTCGACGATGAGGTTCGATCGCGGAATGGTTGTGTAGGAGAGCGAAATGATGTTGACGTGCGTTGGCGTCGAGGTGTTGAATCCCGGCGCGCTGCTGCCGGTGAAGAGCATGCCCAGCGGAAAACTCTGCATGCCGTGGCTATAGTAATAGCGTCCGGTCAGCAGGTCGCCGGGGCTGAACAGATTCAGATGCTGATCGACCTTGGCGATCACGTTGTCGCTGTTGTTGCTGAAGGGTGTGGTAAAGGTCTCATCGCCGCTGCCGGTCAGCGGCAGGGTTCCCCAGGGCTTGCTCGCCAGCAGGCTCTTGATCACCGGGTTGATGGCGCCGTTCGCCGCCGTATAAGCATTAATGTCGCCTTGCACCGGCACCGTGCCCAACTGCGGCAACCCGCCGCTTTCCCGCTGCCCTTCGTAGGCAAGTGTGAAGAACGTGCTGTCCCTTACGATGGGGCCGTCAATGAGGCCGCCGAACTGATGATTCGTAAACGAGTTCTTGGGCTGGGCAACGGTGTTGAAGTAGTTGCGCGCATTCAACGAACCGTCGCGATAGTATTCAAACGCGCTGCCGTGAACTACATTGGAGCCGCTCTTGGTGACGATGTTGACGGTGGCGCCCGCGCTGCGGCCAAACTCGGCCTCGGGGTTGCCCGTTACTGGAATCTCGGCCAGCGCATCGACGGGAAGAATGGTGGAAGGGGCGCCCCAGACGCCCGCCTGGTTGACCGACGGCAAGTTGCGGTAGCCATCATTCATATCAGTGCCGTCGAGCAAATAGTTATTCGAGCGGCCGCGGTTGCCGTTCAGGCTGAACAGCCCGTAGGAACCGGCCGACTCGGTCGAACCCTCAGGATCGCTGTTAGCACCGGGAACCAGTTCGAGCAGCTTGGTGTAGTCGCGCCCGTTGACCGGCAGCTCGGCTACCTCGGAGGCTTCAATGGTGCCGCCGGTTGTGTTGTTGGATGTCTCGACCAGCGGGACGTCGGCGGTGACCTCGACTGTTTCCTGGACCCCACCGGTAGCAAGCTTTGCGTCGGCGCGCGCCGCACTGCCGACACTGACGGGAATGCCAGTCAGCGTCGTGGTCTGGAAGCCCTCCTTGGCGACGGTGATGCTGTAGGAGCCCAGCGGCAGCTCCGAGGCCACATAGCCACCCAGGTCGTTGGTCTTGACCGTGCGGGAGAGGCCGGTGCCGGGGCTGAAGACCTTGACCAGCGCCCCAGGCAACGCCGCGCCTGTACTGTCTGTAATCGTGCCCTGGATGCTTCCGCGGAAGGTCTGCGCACTGGAAGTACAGACTAGGATGAAAGCGAAAACAACAGACAATACAGCGATCAAGCGGCTGTTCATTGGCCCTGCTCCTAGAACTTGGGATTTACGAGAATGTTTAAATTTTAACACTGGTTCGCTTGATTCCCAATAAAGACGGTATAAGGATTTTGCCCGGCTTCTCGTTGAACGGATGCTCCGGGCGCAAACAAAAGAGCATTCGCGTGTATTCTGGCAAGCATGAGCCTGGGCGCGTTCGGAATTGCCGGTCCCCAACTGGTGGGCCTGATTGTGGCAATCAGCTTTGCCGCGGGACTCAACGTGTATGCCACGGTGGCCACGCTGGGACTGCTGGCTCATGCGCGCGTGCTGGAGCTGCCGCAAGGCCTGCATTTGCTGACGAACTGGTGGGTGATTGCAGCCGCGATCGCGCTGTTTGCGATTGAGTTTTTCGCCGATAAGGTACCGGCCTTCGATCTCGTCTGGAATGCGCTGCACACCTTTGTGCGCATTCCCGTGGCGGCCCTGATGGCTTACGGCGCGGCCGCGCAACTGTCGCCCCAGATGCAACTGCTGGCGACGCTGGCCGGCGGCGCCATCGCCCTGGCCGCGCACGGAAGCAAGACCGCGGCGCGGGTGGCCGTGACTCCGTCGCCCGAGCCGGTTTCAAACTTTGCGCTGAGTGCCGGCGAAGATACGCTGGCCGTGTTCCTGACCTGGCTGGCGACGCAGCATCCGATTGCAGCGGCTGCAATCGTCGCGGCTTTTCTTCTGGCGATCGCGATTGCGATGCGCTGGATTGTGCGGACGATCGTTCGCGCTTTCAGAGCGCCGGCAGCGATTAAAGCTTAGGTCCAACTTCGCTTCGTCCCGCTGCCGAGTGAATTGATTCCGCCTTACGCGGAATCTCTTTACGCGAACTGCCTGAGATCCATGCCGAGTTTGTAAGTCTCGCCATGGGCTTCGAGTTCCTCCCATGTAGCCTCGTGGTGGCGCAGGCCAGCCATGCGGCCCATCATGCAGCTCAGCGCAGTCTCAACGCCGGCGGCAATCTGGTTGTGCACTGGACCCGTGACAATGCTGTCGATGAAGGTGCGCTCCTTGTCGCGATCGGCAAAGGCGAGGTTGTCTTCGAAGTTGCCGTTGGCAGCGAACTTGCCTGTGGCCGATGAGGTTGCAGCAGAGTCCTGCCACGACCACTTCTGTGCGCCGGCAATCGCGACTGGGCCGGCATACGGAATTGTGGCTGCGCCCTCGGAACCAAACAGTCGCAGACCGGCTTCGAACATGTCATAGTCGCCGAACTGCTTGGAGGCAAAGGAGACGCGCACGTCGTTGGGATAGAGGAAGTCAACCTGGTAGTTATCCCAGCAGTCGCCGGCGTGGGTGAGAATGTTGCGGCCTCCGGTGGCGGTGGCCTTGAGCGGGCGGGCGCCGAGTATCCAGTTGCAGAGATCGATGATGTGAATATTCTGCTCGACGAGAATGTCGCCGGAGAGAGCGCGGTCCCAGAGCCAGTTGCGCAGGCGGTACTCGTCGGCGCCGGCGCCGGGATGGAGCTTCTCTTTCGAAGCCGGCGCATAGTAGTAGGCGCTGATGGAGGCGATCTTGCCCAGCGCCCCGGCCTTGATCTTTTCGGCAATGGCAGCGATGGGCGGCGCGTTGCGGCACTGGAAGCCTACGTCCACACTTTGCGTGGGGCGCACGCGCTTGGCGATTTCGAGCGCTCGCTTGGCCTGCTTGACGTCGATGCCCATGGGCTTTTCGCAGTAGACATGCTTGCCGGCGGCGACGGCGGCCTGAAGATGCTCGACATGGAAGAAGGGCGGCGTGGAGATCTGAATCATGTCGACGTCCGCCGAGGCGGCGAGCTGTTCGAAGGCGTGCGGCCCGCGGAACAGGAGCTTGCTATCAAGCGCGGCGCGGCCCAAGGTCGCATTCACTTCATCGAAGTGCGCGCGGCCGGCTTCGAGCTTGTCGGAAAAAATGTCGGCAAGCGCCACGACCTGCGCAACCGTGTTGCGCGAGAAGGACGTGGCGACGTGCGTACCGCGGTTTCCGCAGCCGAGCAGCGCCATGCGCACGGCGGAGTTGGCCTGGTAGCCGAAGGCGGCTTTCGAATTGAGTAAGAGCATTCCGGAAGCGAGTCCGGCTGTGGTTTGAATGAATTCCCTGCGCTGCATGCGGTGCCTTTCGTTGTCGAGTCTGGTGTTGTCGAGTCTTGTGTTTTTCTCTCGCTCCGCGACTGCCCTCAGGCGAGCACTTCGCGCAGGATGCCTTCGAGGTAGATCTTCTCGTTGCGCACGTCCTCAATCTGCTGTGGACCGGAGGTTTCGCGCTCGATGGTGATGGCGCCGGTGTAGCCGATGCTGTGCAACTTGGTGAATACTTTCTTGAAGTCGACCAGGCCTTTGCCGATGAGCACTTCCTTGCCGAGTTTGCTGGGGTCGGTGGGCCAGAGGCCGTCCTTGGCGTGCACGCTGCGGATATGGGCCCCCAGAATGTCGACCGCGTCGACCGGGTTCGCCTTGCCGTAGAGAATCAGATTGGCGGTGTCGAGGCCGACTCCGAGGTTAGGCAGTGCCACATCGTGCAGCATCCGTGACATGGTGGTCGGCGTCTCCTGGCCTGTCTCCATCAGGAAGTTCTGGCCGTTCCCCTGGCAGTGCTGAGCGACGGCGCGAATGGCCTCGACGGCTCCTGGGTAGTTGGAGTCGGCGGGGTCTTCAGGGATGAAGCCGCAATGGCTCTGCACCTGGGGGATGCCGAGCAGCCTGGCAAAGTCCGAGACCTGGCGCAGCGCATCGATGCGCGCCGCGCGTGTGGCAGGCGGCACCAGGCCGATGGTCGAGGGGCCGCGCAGAAAGTCCCAAACCAGCGGCTTGGGGCCGACGACTTCGACGGTGGTGGCGACCAGTTCGTACTTATCGAGCAGGCCGCGAAACTGCGTGGCCAGCTTCGGCGTGAAGTGGCCAAGGTAGTCATCGAGCGATAGAAAGCAGTTGGAAAAGCCCATATCGCGGACGCGCTTGAACCGCTCCTCGGGCGTTGCGAAGGGCTTGATGAGGAGTCCAACTGCCATGGGCTTGAGCGAAGCGACCGTTTTCTGGGCCAAAGGGGCCGGAGCCTGGGCACGAGCCGCGGGCAGCGTCTCGGCAAGAACGACCGCCGCTGCGGTCGCGATAAATTCTCTACGATCCATAGAAGAACCTCGTCTGCATTCTCCGATTCACGGGCTGCGTTTGGCAACTCATCGCAGATTCATGGGCATACGAGACGGACGCTGGCAGCTGCTTCCGCATTGCAAATTCTTCCCTATCGTAAGTTGAATTTACTTCGCGGGCCGACGTTGAATTTTAACGAAAGGCGGCTTGACATCTGAGGAAAAGTGGGTCAGTATTTTCACAGAAGGCACCTGATAAGAGATGCACACGGCCAGGTTTGCGGGTATCGTGCACAGTCGGTAGAATCTGGCCCTTATTGATTCCCCTTTGTTTCGATCGTAGATTTGGTGCGTCCTTGGGCCGCGCGGGCGATGGGGTTTCTCTCTCTCTGAGTGTCGCATCCCGGCGCATCCATCGCTAGAGAACGTTCGGCAGTGAAGTGAGCGGCAGACGAAAACGGATGCGCGACCGGCTACGTCCAAATGACAGCGATTGAAACTTGGGTTGCCCATTTTGCCTGGTATTAACTTCAAGGGGTTCAAGCCGGTTAAGTTGCGTGCTGGAAGTGTGTCCAGCAGTTTCCCTCCGGCGGTAGGAGATGTGTCTGGACTGGACTCCCTGAACCGAGCTATTGCTCGATGCGTCCATGGAGGGATAAGCGATGTTGGTGAAAGCACAATACGACGGGTGCCGGGTTTCGGGTCTGTATGTTGGCGTCAACAATGCTAAGCGTTATTTTTCCAAACGCATGGCGGCCATCGAATTGCAGTTGGACCATCTGCGCATTGAGTGCGGACTGACGCCTCACTTCTGGGATGGCCAACCGGAGATTCACGATCCCCGCCTGTGCGAGTGGCTGGAGTCAAAGAACTTCCACGAGAGGCCGTGCCGAACACCGGTTCCTCTGGCGATGATTCCGGCAGGCAAGAACTCGTTCAAGCTGGCATCTTTCACCCGGCGCGGAAATGCCAGGGTGAGGCGGGCGCCGGCAGCCGCAGCACAGGGCCAGCCCGCTTAGCTGCCGCGTGCACTGGCGGCGAAATCAGAAGGTCGCGCTCAGCCCCTGGCCGGTTTACCAAAGACGATCGAGGAGGTTTCGATGAGAATGGTTGATTCCATGCAAACGGCAAAGAGCCGCGCAGCCGATGCGCTGAAGGCAGTGCTTCACCAGATTTCTCAAATCAAGGTCAGCGGCATCGACATCGACTCGCCGCGCCCCGATCTCAAGATTGACATTCTGGCACATCTGGAAGTGCTCGGCCACAATCACACACTGGTGTGCAAGGTAGAAGCCAGCGGCCGGCCCGAACACGTCCGCGTGGCCCTGGATGAGTTGCGCGGGCGGCACGATACGCTTGACGGCAATACGACGGTGGTTTTTATTGCGCCTCGCGTTTCAGAGGAGGCGCAGGCGCTGTGCAGGGAGTGCCGGGCCGGCTTTCTCGATCTGGAAGGAAATGCGCGCATCGACCTGGGCGAAGTGTTCATAGTGAAGCGCACCCTGCCGCCTTTGGCGCGCAAGCTCCCGGTCTCCATTTCCCGGCGGGTAGAAGCGCAGCTTGCAGGGGTCGCGTAGAGCCGCTTACAGCTCCAGAATTACGGGCATGATCATCGGGCGGCGGCCGGTGGTCTTCTGGATGAGGCGCTTCAACTCCGCACGCACCTTTTCCTTTACCATGCCGTAGTCCGCCTTCTGCTCGGCGCTGAGGCTGTCCAGTGTCTTCACCACAACCTCGCGCGCCTGGTCGGTAATATCGGCGCCGCCAAAGCCGCGCATTACGACCTCAGGCTGCAACTCCACCTTGCCAGTGCGTTTGTTGATGGCCACTACGGCCAGCACAACGCCGTCTTCAGACAGAATGCGGCGGTCGCGAATCACAAGGTCTTCAACCACATCGATCGACGAGCCGGAGTCGATCATGATCCGTCCCGCGGTCACCTTGTCCTTTTTGCGCGCGTCGTTCTTGTCGAGCTCGAGCACATCGCCGTCTTCAATCACCATGGCGTGCTCCACCGCGCCGGTCTCCATGGCAATCTGCGCATGCTTGCGGAGATTGCGATAGTCGCCGTGCACAGGGATGAAGAACTTGGGCCGCACCAGGTTGATGAGCAGCCGCAACTCGTCCTGGCATCCGTGACCGCTGACGTGGATGAGGCCGCTGGCGCCGTCGTCGCAGATGACGTTGGCGTCGCGCCGGTAAAGATGGTCGATGACGCGGAAGATGCTCTTCTCGTTGCCGGGAATAATTCTGGAACTGAGTACAACGGTGTCGCCTGGATCGATCTTGGCGTGCTTGTGATTGTCGACCGCGGCGCGGCTCAGTGCGCTCATGGGCTCGCCCTGCGTGCCGCTGATGAGCACCATCAACTGCTCGGGCGGATAGTCGCGCATCTGGCCGGGCTGGATGACGAGACCCTGCGGGATGTCGATGTAGCCCAGGTCCTGCGCAATCTCGGAACTCTCCATCATGGAGCGGCCGACGATTGCGACCTTGCGGCCATGCGCGCGCGCCAGCTCCATCGCAATGCGGATGCGGTAGATGGAGGAGGAGAAGCAACTGAAGAACAGCTTCTTTTTGGTCCGCGAAAAAATCTCGTCGAGGCGGGGAATGACGGCGCGTTCACTGGGCGTGTAGCCGGTGCGGTCGACGTTGGTCGAGTCCTGCAAGAGCGCCAGCACGCCGCGCTTGCCGTACTCGGCAAAGGTGTGCAGGTCGAAGGACTTGCCATCCAGAGGCGACAGGTCGATCTTGAAGTCGCCGGTGTGGATGACCACGCCCACGGGAGTTTCAATGGCCAGCGAAACGCAATCGACTAGCGAGTGCGTTATGTGGATCGGCTCGATGGTGAACGGACCGATGGTGAATTTTTCCTTGGGCGTGATTTCGATCAGCTCGATTTCGTCGAGCAACTCGTGCTCTTCGAGCTTGCCCTCGACATAGGCCAGCGTGAACTCAGTGGCGTAGACGGGAACCTTGATCTCGTTCAGAATCCAGGGCAGGCCGCCGATGTGGTCTTCGTGGCCGTGCGTCAGGATAATGCCGCGCACGTGCTCTTTATTCTCGATGAGGTAGGTGATATCGGGAACTACGATATCGACGCCAAGCAGCTCCGACTCCGGGAACATCAGTCCCGCGTCGATCACGATAATGTCGTCTTCCCAACGCAGTGCAAGGCAGTTCATACCGAACTCGCCCACGCCACCCAGGGGAATGATCTTCAGTTTTTTAGTATGCATCTGTCATCTTTGATGCTAACACCCCCTGCGGTGAAGCAGATGCCTCGGGCAGGCCGGCTCGGCTTTGGCCTTTCATTCCCTTGTGTGCGGCGTCATGGCAATTCCCGCGGGCGAGGCGCAAAATTAGTGGTTTGAAAGATCGCTTATCCACTATGAGCTATATTGCTCACATATTTGGATAGCGAACCTGGGGGAATAATTCATGACCGGAACACCTATAAAAGTTGTTGCCTTCAACGGCAGCGCGCGCAACGGCGGCAATACAGCTATCTTGCTGAAATACGTTTTGAAGGAACTGGAAAACGAGGGCATTGAAACCGAACTCGTGGAGATGAGCGGCCAGAAGATTCATGGCTGCCTGGCCTGCCGCGAATGTTCGAAGCGCAAGAATCATCGCTGCGGACAGACCGGCGACATGGGCAACGAGTACATAGAAAAGATGGAGCAGGCGGACGGCATTCTGCTCGGCTCGCCCGTGTATGTTGCCGACGTGACGCCGGAGATCAAGGCGCTGATGGATCGAGCCTGCCTGGTTTCCGGGGCCAATGGCGGCATGTTCCGCCGCAAGGTGGGCGCCTCGGTCGTTGTGGCGCGGCGCGGAGGGGCGATTCACGCCTTCGATACTCTGAACCACTTCTTCCTCATCACCGAGATGATCGTGCCCGGCTCGTCCTATTGGAACATCGGCTACGGCCGCGAAATCGGCGAGGCGGAGAAAGACGAGGAAGGCATCCGCATTATGAAGACGCTGGGGCAGAACATGGCGTGGCTGCTCAAGAAAACCAAGAGCTGACTGGCCGCTCCGCGCTTTGCCTCGGTGAGCAAAACAGGGCATCCCGCACACGGGCGCTCAATGAGACTATCCTGAGTACAGGAGCTGCCGCTTGAGAGCGGCCGTTCCGGTCAGGGTGGCCAAGGCGGACCTCGCGGACCATTCCTGCTTTGCCTCAGAGCGCCATCGCGGCGCCGCTGAGGGTTTTCCGCCATGCTGGCAGGAACTTGTCTGTGACCTTGTGCGGCGGCTTGCAGAGCAAGCGTCCTGCCTTCAAACAGGAGGAACAGATGGAAAAGACCGAATCCAACACCCCAATTCAAGACGATGTTTTGCATCTCGGCAGCGAAACAAAGCTCTCACCGGAAGAGATCGCTAAGGCTCTGGCGCACCACAACAAACACCACCATGGGGATCAACCGGCACAGGCTGCCGCCAAGGTTGCTGCCGGCAAAAAACACAAGTAGCGCGGTTCGCGGCCGCGAGAGCCGGGTGCAGAGTTCCCGTGCGGCCGCTCAACTGCGGCTCGGCTGTTAGATCCCGGCCAGCTTGCGCAATTGGCCGATATGGTTCAGGTCGTGGCCGGCCATGGTCTCAACGATGGTTTGAAACGTCATGGCGCCGCGCTCTGGATGCGTGGCCTTTCTGCCAGCCGCGGTGGGAAGCGCTGCGTGGATCATCTGCAGATTCCATCCGCGCATGGCGGTAAACGCTTCAAGCGCCTGGCCGACGGAGATTCCATCGTAGATTGCAGCCCACTTGTCCTGGTCGAACGGCTGGATGACCGGCTGGTCTTCCGCCAGCGTCTGGCGCAGACGGAAACCGAAGGCGATCTCGCAGTCGGCCAGGTGGCAGAGGATCTGGGCTGGGCTCCATTTGCCGGGAGCGATCGGCATGGATGCTTTCTCCGCACCGATAGCGGCGAGAGCTTGGGCCAGCACGCCGGGAGTCGCGGCCAGGATGGTCTGGACCAGTCGGCCGTCGAGAAAGCTGTCGTAGGGGTTGAGTACGCTCATGGGCAATCTCCTGCAAATCGAACTCTGATCAATTTTCTCATCAGGCTGCTTTCCTATTCTCTATTCCCTATTCCCTTCAAAGATACTGTTGCATCATGCGCTGCCATGTGGGCCAGTCGTGGGAGTTGAGTGCGTCCCACACATGGAACTGGTGCGGTATTCCCTTTTCAGAGAGAATGCGGTCGAGGTCCTGATTCTGCGCAAGACATTGGTCGTCCTTGCCGGTGGCAAGCACGTAGTTGTTGTTGCGATAGCGATCGAGGAACCACGGATCGTCCAGATTGGGCAAGTAGTGCGTGGGCAGGTTCAAGTAGCAGTCCTGGTCGTAGTAGTCGTCGAGGAAGCTCGTCAGGTCGAAGGCGCCGGACAACGACAACATGCCGGTAAAGACGTCCGGATGACGCAGCGCGATGTTCGCCGCGTGGTAGCCGCCGAAGCTGCATCCCAGGGCGGTCAGGCTCGGGTTGGTGTTTTTGGAGCGGATGAACGGAACCACCTCGGTGAGCAGATAGGCCTCGTACTGCAGGTGGCGTGCTATACGCCAGCGCGGCGGGGCCTGGCGGTTGTACCAACTCTCCATGTCGACCGAGTCGACGCAAAAGATCTGGAGTTGGCCGGTATCGATTTTGTCGGCGAGGGCGGCGCTCATGCCGCGGTCTTCAAACTCATAGAAGCGGCCGCCAGAGGTGGGGAAGACCACGACAGGCAGTCCCGCGTGGCCGAAGACGAGCAGTTCCATCGCGCGGCCAAGCGGGCTGAAGTATTGCTTGTGATACTCGCGATTCACAAGTGGTGCGCTCCGCAGTTTGAGACAGGCGATTGGAAAACCGCCGATTGCTTGATACTGTAACAGCCTGGGTTGGTGCTTCTTTTCAGTGCTTCCCCCAGAGGCAGTGAATGACAAGCGATCAGGAACCGCGGGGATTGAATCTGGAAGCGCAGGCGGTCGAGCCGCGGCAAGAAGCGAATCCGCGCCTGCGCCTGCATCGCGCGTTTCACAGCCAATTCTTGCCCGACGACCGGGACGTGATCGTCTACCTTCCGCCGGGCTACGGCCAGCATCCCGAGCGGACCTACCCGGTGCTCTACCTTCAGGATGGGCAAAACCTCTTCGACCCAAAGACCTCGTTTGTCCCGGGGCGCACGTGGCAGGTACGCGAACAAGCGGACGAGGCCATCCTTGCAGGCGAGGTGGAACCGCTGGTGATTGTGGGCGTCTACAACACCGGCGAACGGCGGCTGGCCGAGTACACGCCGGAACCCGATACGGACCACGGCCCGCGGATGGGCGGCGAGGCCGAAGCCTACGGGCGGCTGATGACCGAGGAGCTGATGCCGTGGATCGCCAGCCAGTACCGGGTGCGGACCGGGCGCGAGCAGACCGGCGTGGGCGGATCCTCGCTCGGCGCCCTGGTTTCGCTCTACCTTGGGCTGCGGTACGCCGAGCATTTCGGCAAGCTGGCCGTGCTTTCGCCCAGCGTCTGGTGGAACTCGAAGAGCATTCTTGGCTATCTGAACGAGCGCGCGGCAGAGATCCGGGAGCATCCGCGCCTTTGGCTGGATGTGGGCGACCAGGAGGGGCAGCGCACCCTGGAAAATGCCGAGCAACTGAACCGGCGGCTCCAGGCCAACGGCTGGAAGGAAGCGGAAACACTTCATTATGAGTGTGTTGCCGGCGGAGCGCACGACGAGACCAGTTGGGCTCGCCGGGTGCGGCCGATGCTGCGGTTTCTGTTTCCGGCGGGATAAGGGAAGCCTGAGCGCGGTTGGAAATTGATTTTTGCACGCGGCGTCGGACGGCAAGAGCGAAAAAGCCCGTGGCTGAAGCCGCTCTGCTTGCACTTCTGCTTTCAGGAGCCTGAAGGCCCCTGCTCCCTCCACGACGCCATAAAACTTGCCCTGAACCCCCATTTCAGCGATACTTAGGTGTTGTGTCTTGTGCGGCTGGGCGTATCCGTCTGGCCCTCATTTTGGCTTGGCGCGTCCGCGCTGGCCCTTAAGACCCAAAAGACCGCAACAGAGCACTGGATTTTGAAAGGAACCGTATCGCCGTGGTGATGATTCGTTTGGCGCGCGTTGGCGCCCGCAAGCAGCCCTACTATCGTATCGTGGTCATTGAAAAGGACCGCGCCCGCAATGGCCGTTCGATCGAGGTCATCGGCACCTACAACCCCCGCACCGAGCCGGCTACGGTCGTGTTGAAGCACGAGCGCGTCGCCTACTGGCGCAGCGTGGGCGCAACCCTGTCCCCGATCGTGCTGAAGCTGGTGACCAAGAACCCGGCGCCGGTTGCCGAGACGGCTGCCGCCTGATTTTTCTGCTTCTCCCCCAGGAATGTGCGCTGGCTCAAAAAGCCGGCGCATAGAATTGCTGACGGCGACGGGTGTGTGCTGATACTATTCGCGCACAGAATGACGGAGCCGTTTTCCGAACGCATCTGGTCAGAGGCAAGAACATGGCCCAAAACGAAATGGTCGCATCAACGTCAGTCGCCGAACTCGTCAGGGAGATCGCCCAGGCCCTGGTGGATGAACCGTCCGCTGTCGAAGTCGCATCGGTAGACCGCGACGAAAACACGGTTCTCAAGCTTCGGGTTGCGCCGCAGGATGTGGGCAAAGTCATCGGCAAACAGGGCCGCACCGCCCGTTCGGTGCGCACCATTCTGGGCGCCGTGAGCATGAAGCTGCACCACCGCTACACGCTCGACATCCTGGAAGAAGACGACGAAGGCTAGAATGGCGGCTCTGGAAGCATCCGGCGACTCCCCGTTGCCGGAAGGGACCGTGCCACAAAAAGCTGGGCAAACCGGCCAGGAGCCCGAGTGGACTTGGTTGGCGCGCATTCGCCGCCCGCAGGGCCGCAAAGGCGAGGTCTTCGCCGACATTCTCACCGACTTTCCTGAAAGATTTGCCGAACGGCGCCGGCTCTGGCTGCTACCGGAAGGTTCGCCCGCCAAGCCCGGACGCGCTGTTTCTGTGTCTACTCCGCGCGAGGCCGAGCTCCTGAATCATTGGCTGCACAAGGGCGGTGTGGTGCTGCATTTCTCCGGCGTGGATTCAATCAACGACGCCGAAACGCTGGCCGGGCTGATTGTCGCGATTCCGCGCGCTGAGCGTGCCCCCCTTGCCGAGGACGAAACCTATGTCGGCGACCTGATTGGCTGCGCGCTGGTGGATGTAGCGGGGGCTGCGCCGCAGGTTGTCGGCGAGATTGAAGATGTGGACCGCACAGCCGGCCCGGTGGCGCTGCTGGTGGTACGCGCTGCAAGTTCCGCGGACGAAATCCTCGTCCCCTTTGCGAAGAGCTACCTGCGCACGATCGACCTCGATGCCAAGCGCGTGGAGATGGCGCTGCCCGAGGGGCTCACGGATCTGAACGCGCGGGAAAAACCCTAGTTCACCTTTCTAAAACGCCAGCGGCCGCCATGCGCTGTTGTCTTTGAGCGCCAACTGGATGGGCCGTGGCGGCCCTTTGGGCGGGACAGTTACTTCGATCCATAGCTCCTGCCCGGGCTTCAACGGAAGCGGGCTTTGCGCGTGCTCGGCGATGTAGAAATCGACTGGCGCATCCAGGCGCATGGCATCGCAGGTCGCGCCAGGCCACACGGAAACCTCCTGGCCGAGAGTCCCATTCTGATCGTCCCGAATGTAGGTGGCCGTCAACCGATTGTTCACAACCTTCAGATCGGCATGGAAGATGGCTGTTGCGCGGAGCCTATATGGGCCTTGAATAGCCGCGCCGTTAATGTCGCGCGGAAACGTTGCGGCCTTCGCCGAGGGCAGCGTGCTTTGGCAGCCGTCCACCTCAAGCCGCAGGCTCAGATAGCGGCCCCGCATCGGCAAATTCGGATCGACGGCCACGGCGCGCGCCCAGACGCGCGGGCAGGTCGAGCGCTGGTAGAGGTACTTGGCGGCGATGGTGGAAACAAGAACCAACTGGATGACAAGAAGCGCGACGGAGGTTTTGGCGAGTTTCATCGTGCCTCCTCAGTGGTGCGATCGGCAGCGTCCATGCCGGCCAGAATACGCCTTCGCATCTTTTCCAGAACCCATCCTCCGGCGAGGAAGAGAATGCCCAGGCCGATCAGTCCCAGCGAGCGGCCCACCTTGTCGAAGACGTTGCTGAAGTAGAACCACGCCACCGCAATGGCGAACCCTACAATGCCCAGGTTGACGAGCGCCTTCGAGGCCATGCGCACGCCCCACCAGCAAAGGAAGATGGCGAAGGCCGCAACCAGCGCGTGGGCGGCGAGATTGGGTTCAATCCGCGTGTAGGTGCGCGTCATGCCATTGCCCCAGTTGAAACTCTCGGTCCAGCTTCGGTAGCACCACGGCAGCGCAAGCGCATACACCACGGCCAGCGCCGGTGGCATCAGGCCCTTATGTCCGTGGAAGGCCGCAATCGCCAGCGGCAGCACAGCCAGCGCGATCCATGCCCAGACGCGGACGCTGAACGGAACCAGACTCTGATCTACCGACCAGGACTGCCATCCATCCAGCATCAGGGCCGTGCCGGTTATCGCGGCCATGGCGCCGGCTGCAAATAGTATCCCCTGCACGATCTTCCGCTTCGAACCAAGGAAAAACGTGACATAGAAAATCGCCCAGACAAACAGGAAGCGGCCGATATAGATGGCTTCGCCGATGTGCCAGTTGGCGCGGAAAGCGATTTCCGAGAGCATCCACGCCGGCACCAGCAGCAGCGTCAGCGTCTGCTGCGCCTGGTCGTGAAGCAGGAGCCATCCGGCCAATGCGGCCAGCGCCCAGAGCAGCACTGCGGCCGGCCAGTGCTCCTGAATGTTGAAGATCTGCCCCACCAGCGCGATGGCCGCGCCCGTCGAAACGGTTCCGACGGCGTGGAGCGTGGTCGAGAGGCCGGGAAAGTCTTTGCGCACAAAGCCACCGCCCAAGTGAAAGACGGAGACCATGGCGATGACGATAGCGTAGCGCACGAGGGGGCCGAACTGGTCCCAGTGAGCGGAGACAAACAGCACCACGCCGCAGGCCAGCAGGATGGCGCCGAGGATGAGCGCGACCATCCCTTGCCAGCGCAAGCCGCCGGGTTTCTGCTGCTTCTCCTCGAAGGCGCGGATGCTCGCGGCAACCCCCGCATCCAGGACGCCGGCCTTTTGCCAGCGATTTAACAGCGATTCAATGTCAGCCATGGCAGTTGGCAAACATTAAAGCACATTCCGGTGAAGGCGCGTGAAAACATCTATCATCGTGAAGTATGCGGTTTGAGATCGTCACCATCTTTCCGGATTTTTTTGCCGGGTTCTTCGAGAACGGAATTGTGCGCCGCGCGCTGGCTGAGGAGCTGGTGACCGTGGGCGTGCACGACCTGCGCGTTTTTACGCACGACCGGCACCGGACCGTGGATGACCGGCCCTTTGGCGGCGGCGCGGGCATGGTGCTGAAAGCCCAGCCGCTGGCCGAAGCGCTGGCTTCGCTGGGCATAGCGCCAAAAGTAGAACAATCCTCCTCCGCTGAGCGGATTGCGGATGTAGCAGCCTCCGTGAAGGGTACGAGCTTTAGCCCGTACATCCAACCAGCCTTGGAAGCTGGGGCTTTAGCCCCCGAGGGAAAGCCCCAGCGCCCCACCGTGATTCTGCTCTCCGCGCAAGGCCGCCGGTTTACGCAGGCGGTGGCGCGCGAGCTGGCCACGCTCGACCGTGTGGTGCTGATTTGCGGCCGCTACGAGGGCGTCGACGAGCGCATCAGCCAGCTCTACTGCGACATGGAACTCTCGATCGGCGACTACGTGCTGAGCGGAGGAGAGTTGGCTGCTGCCGTCGTGATGGACGCGGCGGTACGCCTGATTCCCGGCGCACTTGGCAACGAAGCCTCTAGCGAATTTGAAAGCTTTGGCGTGGCCGATGCGCAGATTACTACGGACACCGAGGGAGTGCCGCGCTCGCAGCATGGGGCAGGCGGCTTGCTCGATTATCCGCACTATACGCGGCCGGCGGAGTTTGGCGGACTGCGCACTCCTGAGGTGCTGATGAACGGCGATCACCACCAGATTCGCCTATGGCGGCGCGAGCAGCAGTTGCGCAAGACACTGGCCAACCGGCCCGATCTGCTGGAGGGCGCCTCGCTGAGCGCCGAAGACCGGCGGCTGCTGGAAGAGATCCGGCGCGAACAACGCTGACGGCTGACACGATGCGGCTTCAAGTGATTTACTGATGCGGGAGCAATGCCATGAAAAACTCTGTTATTAAAACTGCCACTTCGAATCCGAGCCGGCGTACCTTTTTACGCACCGCCTCCGTTGCCGCCGCTGCCGGCTTTACACTCGCTGACTCAAGCCTGTTCGCCGCAACGGCCGCGGGCCACGCCACGGAGACTCCGGCCACATTCCAACTGTTCACCGATGCCGCCCTTCAGGAAGACGTGAAGGCGTTGCAGGCGGCTCCCGGAACCAGGAGCCTCGTGGACGGAAAGATCTTCACGGCGGTTGTGACCGTGGAGACGGCCAAGAGCGCCAAGGAGTTCGAGTGGCACGAAGGCCGCGACCACATCCTGCAGATTCTCGACGGCGCCACGGTTTACGAGGTGGGCGGAAAGCCGAAGAACGGGCGCAACACCAAGCCCGGCGAGTGGCTTGCGCCGGAGGCAGAGGGCGCCACCACGCTCACGCTGAAGAAGGGCGATATGCTCACAATTCCTCGTGAAACGCTGCACAAGCGGAGTACTGCAGGCACTGTAACCCTTATGCTGATCTCGACCATGGGCACAGTAAAGGCGTAATGCTCCTCATTCCGTGCGGGCCGGCGACGCAGGGGGCAAATTAAAAACAGGCGTCCTGGGAACCTTTTCGAGTTGCGCGGGGTCCAAAGCAATAGTGTTTTCCCTGCGAGAACCTGAAGCCGGTTTGTTCTTTGGTTCGGGGACCTTCCTGCTTTGTGACCTCGGCCCCGTGATCTCAGGAGGATCTATGCGCCGCGTGTTCGCCTTGTTTTGTCTTGCCGCCTTCACCGTTGTGCTTGCCGCGCAATCTCCCACGGCCCCAGCAGCCAAAACCGCAACGGCCAAGGCGCCGGCACTCGCCGCGGCCAGCACTCTGGGAGTGATTAAAGATCTGCCTGTGCGCAAGGTTGTGCTTTACAAGAATGGCGTGGGCTACTTTGAGCACGCCGGGACCGTGAGCGGCAATCAGCGCGTGGCTATCGACTTTACCTCGCCGCAGTTGAACGACGTGTTGCAGTCGCTGACCGTGCTCGACGAGGGCGGCGGAAGAATTGCGGGGGTCAACTACAACTCGACCACGCCGCTGGCCGAGCAACTGAAGTCGCTCTCGCTGGGAATGAGCGACGATCCGACTTCGACCGAGCTTTTCCAGGCGCTGCGCGGGCAGCGGGTCGAGGTGATGGGTGCACCGGGCGGCACGATCACCGGCAGGCTGATGGCGATTGAGTCGCGCACCGTGAAATCCGCAACAGACAGCGACTCGCCCGCGAACCCGGTGATTGACAAGTTCTATTTGACATTGGTGGCCTCCTCTGGCGCAGTGCGCGTGATCGAGCTGACGCCGGCGTTGAGCGTGCGTCCGCTGGACGTGAACCTGCAAGGGCAGCTCGACCGTTATCTGGAGTTACTTAGTTCGACCCACTCGACCGGGCTGCGGCATCTGACGCTCGATGCATTGGGGCAGGGGCAGCGCGAGCTGCGCGTGAGCTACATCAGCGAGGTTCCAGTGTGGAAGTCGACCTACCGCATGGTGTTTCCGCGCGTGGCCAACGGGTCGGCCACTGTGCAGGGCTGGGCGGTGGTGGATAACACCGTTGGCGCGGACTGGGACAACGTGCTGTTGTCGCTGGTGGCCGGCGCGCCGCAGAGTTTTATTCAACCGTTGTCGCAGCCGCTCTACACGCGACGGCCGGAGATTCCGATTGCAACCGAGGCGCAGTTGACGCCGCAAACGCATGAGGCGGCGGAGACCGTCACGGTGCAATCGGAGATGATGAACAACCAGCTCACGGCTCCGTCCCGGGTTCCGCAGAACTTCGCGCTGGCCGCTAAGAGAGCGGCTCCGGCCAGCCATGGCGTGGCTGGAATGGAAGGAATGGGATCGGGTTCAGGCGGCGGCTTGGGCAGTGGCTATGGCGGCGGCGTCTACCGCGCTTCTGATGCCATGCAGCAGGGCGACGTCTCCACCAACGCCTTCGACGATTACTTCGAGTACGCGCTGACCCAGCCCGTCACGATTCACAAGAACGAGTCGGCGATGGTGCCGATTCTGCAGCAGGAGCTTCCGGCCGAGCACGTGACGCTCTGGAGCGAGCGCGAAAGCACGCCGCTCAGGGCCGTGTGGCTTGAGAACAAGTCGAAGCTGACGCTGGACTCGGGCAGCTTTTCCATCTTTGAGAGCGGCGAATTTGCAGGCGAGGGACTGCTCGATCCCATCCATCCGGGCGAAAAGCGGCTGCTCTCGTATGCAGCCGACCAGGCGGTGCGCGTGAAGGTGACGGCACGCGACAACCAGCGCACGCTGCACCACGTGGAGGTCCACAAGGGCGTCATCATCGAGACGCACATGGATGTCACTTCGGTGACCTATTCGGCAACCAATCACGCGGAAGTGGATCGCGTGGTACTGCTCGAACATGCGCGGCGCACCAACGGCTGGTCGCTGGACGAGGGGCTGAAGGCCGACGAGACTTCGCCAAACCTGTACCGGTTCCGGCTGCCGGTGGCCGCGCACTCGACCGCAACGCTTGAAGTGCGGGAGCACGGGCCTGAGCTGCGGCGCGTGGACCTGGGTTCGAATCAGGATCAGACAGCGTACCTGCTCGACCTGGTCAAGCGAGTTCCAGATGCACTGGACAAGTTAAAGCCAGTGATCGATGTGCAGACCGCGGTGGCAAAGCTGAATTGGAACATTGCCGAATCTAAGAAGACCGAAGAGACAGCGGCTGCGGACGAGGCTCGTGACCGGGACAACTTGACCGCGCTGAAGGGCAACGACGCTGCCAAGCGCTTTGTGGACGAGTTGAACCGTGCAGAGGACCTGTTGCAGGCTACCCGCAAGCAGACCGCTGACCTGGAACAGCAAAAGCAGGCAGCGGTAGAAAAGCTGAATGGGCTGATTGCCGGACTCAGCTTCGATTGGGACGTGGAACAAACGGGGATCCGCAAATAGCAACCAGGGAACAGAATCAAAACCCTGTTCCCTACTCCTTGTTCCCCGTCTCTCGCTCTCCGTTCATCGCTTGAAGAATCACGCGCGCCGTCGCGTCTTCATCCTCGCGCGAAGAGATCATCAGATCGTAGAGATGCAGGTTGCACCAGCTCTTGCCGTAATACTGTTGCATGTATTTAGCACGTTCCCCATCCACAATGCGGATGCGCTGCTCGACATCAACGCCGTTCTTCAGGCGCTTGCGCAGACGCAGAATGCGGTCGCGCAGCGGCGCGTAGACAAAAACGTGGAAGACATCGGGCTTGTGCTGAAGAACGCATTGGGCACCGCGGCCCACAATCACGCAGTTGCCCTCGGTACAGGCCTGCTCGATAATCTTCTGCGAAATCTTCACCATCTCGTCGGCATCGAAGACCGAGCTGTCGCCGAGTTCCAGACCGGCTGCCAGCGCCGCTCCACGCATGGCCTGCTGATTGATGCGGCGAAGCCACGAGTCCACGTGCTCGTCGTAATGTTGGACCACGTTGGTATCGACGTGCGCGGCGTAGGCTATGGCGTCGATAATATCGCGGTCCAGCAGCTTCCAGCCGAGCCAACCCGCAATGGTTTGCGCAATGCGCCCGCCGCCGCTTCCGAACTCCCTGTTCACCGTCAATACACGGTATTTCACGTTCTCCCCCTCTACAGGTTGACTCTAGGGTACTCCTCGCACACTGGCCGATCCAAATCGGCATACGCGCAAGATACTTTCAAGTCGTGAACTTCAAGAGACTTGCGCCGGAGCAATTCTAACGTACACTGGAGCCGTGCGGACCCGCTCCGGCGTTCCGGGGCCGCGTGAGCGGAGGGCAAGACGGCATGAAGACGATCGGCGTTCTGTTCGGCATCGAGAACAGTTTTCCCAGCGCGCTGGTGGAGCAGATCAATGCGCGCAACATTGAGGGCATCCGCGCGGAGTTTGTGCTGACGGGCGCAGTCGAGCTCGACAGTGCGCCACACTACGCAGTGATCGTCGACCGCATCTCCCACGGCATTCCTTTCTATCGCGCCTTTCTCAAACATGCCGCCCTCAACGGAACCGTGGTCATCAACAATCCGTTCTGGTGGTCGGCAGACGACAAGTTTTTCAACTACACGCTGGCCAAACGTTTGGGCGTGGCCGTGCCTCCCACGGTGATTTTGCCGCACAAACACTCTCCCGAGGGAGCCACGGAACGATCGATGCGCAACCTCGAGTATCCGCTGGATTGGGACGCCGTGTTTGCGTATGTGGGCGAACACGGTTTCCTCAAGCCGATCGACGGTGGCGGATGGCGCGACGTCTACCACGTGCACAATCGCGAGGAGTTTTTCAGAGCCTACGATCAGTCGCGCGACCTGTGCATGATGTACCAGAAGGCCGTCGATTTCACGGAGTACTTCCGCTGCTACGTGGTGGGGCAAAAGAAGGTGCGCATTATGCCCTACGATCCACGCAGGCCGCACGCCGAGCGCTACGTGAAGAATCCGCATAAGTCGAGCCGGCTGTTGCGGTGGCGCATGGAGCAGGACGCGCTGAAACTTTGCAGCGCTCTCGGCTACGACCTGAACACCGTCGAGTTCGCCGTCGAGAACGGCATTCCCTATGCGATCGACTTCATGAATCCCGTGCCGGATGCGGATCTGAATTCTGTGGGAGAGGCAAACTTCGCGTGGATTGTGCGCGCAGTTGCCGACATGGCCATCGCCAAGGCCAAGTCTGCTCCGCATGTGCCGGAGTTGCGCTGGTCTGCGTTTCTGGGTGCTAATGTGACCCCGCGCAAAGCCGCAAGAAAGAATCCCGCATCAAACAGAGGAGTAAACAGGAAAGCAGCGAAAGCGGTGGGAACAATGGCGAAAAAGAATAGCAAGCTCGTAGTGGATGAGGAAGAGATGGCGGCAGAGGCGGAACCGATGGGTAGCGTTGCTGCCGCGGTGGCTCGCGATCAGGGGTCTTCGGAGGCGCTAGCGAAGAACGCTGCTGCGTCGAAGCCGCAAGAAAAAGGCCCGCTGGAAAAGAAAGACTAAAGCGACCAAGCTCAAGGCGGGAAAATGCAGCAGGATTTTCGAAGGGGTAGAACGGACAGAGACCGGAGAACGAGCAGAAGCCGCCGAGAAGGTGACTCCCGCCCGATCCGAATAGCAGGCCAACCGGCCCGCGCTGGAGCCGGTGCTGCTGGGCACATTACAGGTTAGCGATTTTCTCCCGCTTTGTGGCCACGTCCATCCCGGTCTTCATTTCCTTTGAATTGCTCCGGGCCTCTTCGCTGTGCGGCCGGCTTTTCGCCAACCTTCGGCAATTGGCCGTTATAGCCGTGCTGCGGATCGAACGTGTTGTCGACCTTGCCATGGAAGTCTTTGGAACCGTGGAACCAAGGGCCAACACCAATGAAAGCGCCGCCGTTGAACCACTCTGCGCCGTAGTAGCCGTCAGGAACACAGTTATACGGAGCGTAGTCGTAGTAGCCATACGGACAATCGGGGGCGACTCCGATGTTGACGGTTACCTGGGCCTGGGATTTGGGTGCAGTTGCCGCTATGAACATTCCAGCAACAGCAACAGCTAACACAATGGACTTGATTCCGCGCATAGATTCTCCTCAATACTGCCGGGACCGTTATCGACCTATTCCGACATTTTTGACTGTAGCTAGCGGAATCATCCGAGTCTGAGCAATATGAAGCACTGCGCGAAACCAGCCAAAGCTAAGACAGGCACGATCCACACCGCAAACGCGGGAGAACGTGCCTGTCTCAACTCCATTCGTTGGTAATTCTGTCGTGCTAGACGATTGATGGGCTCAGCTTCCTCTTACGCTAGTGTCACCTTCAGCGTAATGCCAATGTCGGAGAGTTTCTCCGCGGGCATCTCGACCTTCAATGCGGCGTCGTCCTGCTTCCAGTTCACGTCGCCTTTGTTGCCGAGCAACTCGACTTTGAGAATCTTTCCGGGCTGCTGCGGACTGGCCAGGCCGAGCGCCTGGACCACGGCCTCCTTCTCAGGCCGTCCCTGCACGAAGGCGTAAACAGTGGAGCCCTTGGCAGTGAAGCGGACATCTTCCGATGTCAGGTCGCTCTGCTTGTCTTCGTTGAAGTTGCCGCTCACGAGTTTAGTCTTAGTCGAAGGACCTTCGCCGTAAATCTTCCATGGGCGCGTCGAGTAGATGCCTTCGCTGTTCACCTGCATCCATGCAGTGATTCCTTCCAATACTTCCTTCTCTTCGAAATCCAGTTCGCCAGAGTTGGGCAGCGGGAAGTTGAGCAGCAGGTTGCCGTTCTTGCTCACAATATCGGTGAGCAGATCGATGACCTTCTTGGGCGTCTTGTACTTCTGGCCGCGCTTGTAATGCCACTGCCCGATGCACGTATCGGTCTGCCATGGGTTGGCCGCGATGCCGTCAGAGACGCCGCGCTCGTGATCGAGCAGGCAGGTGCCGATGGCGCAGTCCGTGCCTTCTTTGCTTGTGTACACCGCCTCCGTTGCGCCGCCATGCAACTGCGCGCTCACGTTGTAAAGGTGCGCAACCATCTTCAGACCAATATCCTCGAAGGGCAGGTGACCGTCGGTGTACAGCAGATCGGGCTGATACTTGTCGATCAGGTCGGTCATGCGGTCAAGATAGTGACGCTTCCACGATTCGGGAATATCGTCGTCGTTCCAATCGAGCTTGTCGGCAAGCCGGGCACAATCGGCATCATGATAGAGATCCTCGAATTTTGGATCGGCGCCGTCATACTTTACGCCAGCCATGGGCCCAGTCTTATCGGCACCGTGACTTACAGCCCACCACTTGTAACTGATCCATAAGTGCTCGCTCACTCCGAACCTAAGTCCATGGTTGCGCGCAGCCTTCTGCCACAGGCCGACAACATCTTTTTTCGGCCCCATATTCACGGAGTTCCAGCGCGTGTACTTCGAATTCCATAAGTCGAAGTTATCGTGATGGACGCCCATGCTGAAGAAGTACTTTGCGCCGGCCTTCTTGTAGAGGCCCATCAGGTGATCGGGGTCCCACTTCGCGGCCTTCCAGTTATCCACGAGGTCTTTGTAGCCGACCTTCGAGGGATGGCCGTAGGTCTCCACATGGTACCGGTACTGTTCCGATCCCTGCATATACATGTTGCGGGCGTACCAGTCACCCTCTTCGATGGCCGATTGCGGACCCCAATGCGACCAAATGCCGAACTTGGCATCGCGAAACCAGTTGGGAATCTGGTAGGACTGCAGGGACTCACGGGTTCCGGCGAAGCTCCTGGCCTGGGCTTTCACATACTTTGAGAGAGCAAGGGCGGAACACGCACCGCCCAAGGACTTAAGCAAATCGCGCCTGTTCAAAGCCATTGCGGTAACTTTCCTTTCCTGATGCCGTTTGCTTGGGAATACGGAGTTCTGTTCTATTTCGAACCCGATGCCGCTATTGCCTGGCGCAGACGCTGTTCCGCATCCGCGTTCCAGTAGCCGCAATCAAGTTCGAAGAAGACAGAAGTGTAAGGGATGGTCATGTCGGTTTTGATGATGAGGACGCGGAAGACCTGAGCCGATTGATCGAGCTTGGCAATGACCTGGTCGTGCGGAATGTAGTTGACGCGTGCGGAACTCAGCAAGGTGTGGAGTCCTTTGCGATAGTCGTCTATGCCGGGCGCATCGATTTCAGGAACGAAGGCGAGTTCCCTGTCTGCATAGATGTTGGCGCGGATATGGCCTGCCGAGTGAATCGCGTCAAAAACATGCCGCACCACTTCAAGCTGATCCTCGCCGGAGACGATGGTTTCAATGCCGTCCTTCGATTGCAGCGGATAAGCCGAATCCGCAACCACAATCCAATTGCGATGACCATAGAGCGGAAGCAGGCTGCTAAGTCTGGTTTTCCAGCCGGCCACAGTGGAAGTTATAGAGTTAGTCATTTGCTCGTTCCTCCTGTTACCGGTTACTTCAGCTCTTCATCCTGACAGGCGGCAACTTTGCCGCACTTGCCCGAGGCCATCAGCGCATAGGCGTCGGCTGCCTTGTCCAGGGCGAAGCGGTGCGTGACGATGTCGGCCGGATGCAGGTTCCAGCGGACGAGACGCTCAACCAGCTCTTCCATGAGCCAGGTCGAGGTGACCCACGAACCGTAGATTGTTTTCTGATCGTGAATGATGTCGGGCGAAGGGTTGAATTCGACCGTGCCGCCTTCGCCGAGGAAGACGATCTTTCCCCACTTACGCGTGGCGCGGATCGCCGTCGCACGCGCGACATTGTTGGCTGAGCAATCCACGGCGCGTTCGACGCCCATGCCGCCGGTCAGTTCCTTCACCTGGGCAACATTGTCCGGGCCTGAGGCGAGAACCGCATCGCAGAGGCCAAGGTCGAGTGCGATCTTCATGCGCTCGGGAACGACGTCGATGCCGATGATTTTGTTGGCGCCGAGCTTGCGGCAAAGCGCGCCCGTGGCCAGGCCCACCGGACCTAGGCCGGTAATGAGCACGGCGTGATTGCCGTCGATGCCTATCTTTTCCAGTCCCTCGTAGACAGTGCCGAATCCGCAGGCAACCTGCGCGCCGTCAGCATAAGAGAGCGCATCGGGCAAAGCGATGAGATCTTTTTCTTCGGCGATCATGTACTCGGCCATGCCGCCGTCGCGCTGCCATCCGTAGGCGCGGCGATACTTCTCGCTGGTGCAGGAGATCATGTAGCCGCGGCGGCAATCGTTGCACACGCCGCAGCCGGAGATGTGATAGACGATGACGCGATCCCCGGTTTTGAAGCGGCGGCAGCCCGGGCCTTCCGCGACAATCTGGCCGCAGGGTTCGTGGCCGGCGATGACGCCCTGGTAGCCCTCAGGGCCTTTGCCCAGATGCTCGTGATAGATGCAGCGGATGTCGGAGCCGCAGATGGTAGAAGCCTTGACGCGCAACAAAACTTCGCCGTGGCCGGGAACAGGCACGGGCACGGTGCGCATTTCGACGGTCGAGTTACCGGGCAGATAAGCCGCGGTCATGGTATCTTTCATACTTTCCTTTCGGTGCATTCATGCTTCCAACTAGAGCGGTTTCGATTCAAGTGCTGCCACTTGAAGATCATGCGAGGGGTCATTTTCTTGAGAAAAATGACCCTTGGCGCCTACGTTTCTGTAAAGTCTCCCACCGGCTTCACCGACCCGCGGGGAATGAAACTGTGCCCCATCCATCGGACGTCTTTGTTTTTGTCCGATGGGTGGGAGTCCATAGAACTTCATGACGACATCCCGTTTTGTTGAACTTGCATTTTTGTTTCTTGTCAGTCCCCCACCGGTGTTTCCGACCCGCTGCGCATGAAACTCCAGGTGCCCCATCCTCGGCGCGTCTTTGTTTTTGCGCCTAGGATGGGTTCGCATCGACCTGCATG
>Ga0181535_10001705_pt1 | contig 28171 bp, 28 predicted proteins | sample PEATcosm2014_Bin_44_FD_119774 | JGI IMG/M metagenome (GOLD analysis project Ga0181535, IMG submission 119774) | Peatland microbial communities from MTU Mesocosm Facility, Houghton, MI, USA - PEATcosm2014_Bin17_30_metaG | ecosystem: Environmental > Terrestrial > Soil > Wetlands > Peat | place... | reverse complement strand
GGCCGGGGGTTCGATATGACAGCCTTCGATATCCTCCGCGACCACCTCAAGGCCGCCGAGGCCGACGCTCTCCGAGTCTACGAACACGATAGGGGCAAGCCCTCTGAAGCTTTCGATTCGGGGCGCTATGACGGTCTAAAGCAGGCTATCGAAATACTCGATGACCTCGCCGAGGCAGTGGGGAAGATATGAACCGCTGCCCTCACTTCGCGACGTGCTCGGCTCCGCTCTGCCCCGAGGACCCGGCAAGCCTTGAACGGGCTGTATGGTACTCGGGGGAGGAGATATGCAAGCGCCAGGGCGTGGACTTTGCAGCGCGACAGCGTCGAATAGCTCGGGCCGGGACCGGTTCGGAAACGTGCTTCACGGCCTCGATGCTCAGGCGGGATATCGCGATTACTAAAACTCTTCGGGGCCTCGATCCCGAACGGCCGCAAGACGAAGCGCTCGAATCATGGTTCAAACGCCATAAGGGCAAAACTCCCCTATCCGAAGCAGAGAAAGAACGGCGGCGGGGGGTTCTCTGGCCTTCCAAACGGGCCGGATAGCTCGAAAAGCTTGCATCCGCTCGGGCTTCCAAGGGGGGCCGGCCAGTGGACGTGTTTGGCCATGGCTCGAGGCCGGGGAACGCGAGGAAGGCCCGGAAGAAGGCGAGCCCTTGCGAAGGCTTACCGTTTCAAATAATCCGTGAAGGCTGTCTCGATATCGAGGGCGATTGAATCTTTCAATGTGAACATTAGCGAGGCTAAGCTTTCGTGCTCTTGCAGCTTGGCTCTAGACTCCTTGGAGTCATAAAAAAGCTCAAACGTGTGAAGGGCGAGGGCTTTCGCGATCCGGTCAAGGTTTTCGGCCGAGGGGAACTTTTTGCAGATTTCAATGTCGCCGATTAGCGAGGTTGAACAGCCGACCTTCTCGGCCAATTTCATTTGCGAATAGCCGAGCCGGGCTCGCGCCGTCTTCATGTTCTGGGCTAAAAGCTCCCGTGCGTTAGCCATGGTCCCCTCTCTAAGCGTGTTCTTATTGTTGCTTAAAGAAGGACCTTGACAATAATCTTATGACGGGTGACTATTATTACCAATAGAGACAGTAAGCCCCCAGTTTAAGAGCATAAGCTTTCGAAGTACAAACCGAGGTGGAGACAACGAGCGGTCATGCCATGAACCAAACCAAGTCTTTGGAGGCTGAAAGACGTTACTCCAGAATAGGCGCAATACTCATTCTGTTTTCATTGACAATATCTCTATTCGCTAGCGCATTAATCGTCTACCTTTTGACACGATATCTACCACCCTCTGATAATCCCTTTGCTTTTGTTATGATGTTGCTGTTCGCATTAGGCTTGTTGATCCGTCCATTACGGTTGGTGGTTCTACTCATCAGAGATATCCTTTCCCGGAAAAGGCAAGAAAGAGCAATTTCGGGCGTGTCAACCATTCTCGGTGGTACGCTTAATCTTTCGAAAAACGTTATGAATCAGGCCGCTATAATTCTCGGAATCGTCGTCTATGCAACACCGCTCGTCGTAGCTTTTTTCCTTATCCCCGTGAAAATATCGTCTGGAATTGCGGAGGTTCTAGGGATTGCTTATACAGTAGTCTTCTTCACTTTCCTTCTTCGAAAGCACCAGTGGTTTGATTCATTTGCGGAATTAAGAAGAAGAACATGTGAAGCATTGGTCGAGAAATGCAAAAATCTCAAACATAGGAAAGATAGTGATGAATTGGAAACCCATAAGCTAGCAACAATTCCTAACCGCACTGAAAAAACGATACAGCAAACTCAGCCCGTTGTTTATAATAGGCCAAACGCAACCAATTTCCGCGAAAAACCCAAATGGATTCTAAAGCAGCAGGAGTACACGGGCAAGGATTGGGTCTTCGATGAAGCGAAGCAGACTTGGAGACCGGAGGGCGAAGATTCATGAAAGCAAGGTTTTTGCTTCTTCTGCTCTCATTGCAAGTAATAGCGGTCGGGCAAGTTACTCCTCCCGACGGGACTACTCCCTCCGCCGTTCCGCTCGATACGACTCCCGAACCAGACACAAAACCGAGAGACCTCCGTACCATACTAAGCGACGCCTCCCCTCCCACTTCGCTACATGGATTCTTAGGAATCGATTGGAAGACTTCAAAAGAGGATGCACGAAAATCGATAGAAAGCACACAAAAACTAGTGTTCAAAGAAGAGGACAAAGATTCGTTGTCATATGCTGGAACGTTTGCAGATTGGGCAAAGGCCGAACTCTATTTTGCCTTCCATCACAATCAGTTCTATGAGGGCATGGCCATTCTGCCCACTTATGAAGGTGTTGTACTCCCCGAATATGATAGTCTAATAGAGGAATTGAAAGGCAAATATGGTCAACCCACGAAAACTATGCGAACATTTACCGACGGCTACGTTGAAGGCGACGGCAAGGAGGAAGAGGCCCTGAAGAATGGCGACTACGTTATTTTTGCCAGTTGGGTTTTTGCTGATTCCAATTACATATTCTGCACTATTGACCCAGACCAGCAGAAAATCTTGCTCTCTTACGCTGACAAGCAGATGACTGACGAGAAGGATATCGAAGATAAAGCAAATCGGGAGAAGGCAGTTAATGATGATCTCTAGTGAACGTCGGCCATAGGTCAAAGGCGCAAGGCATTTGTTGATGCGAGGCCGTGCCCAATTGGGCCGTTTTCGGCCACTGTTTTCGAGTCTAGAACGAGTCTATAATTGTCCCGTGAACCAGCAAGAAGACCCGGACCCTTACACACTGCCGCCCATGCCGGGCTATAGGCTTCTTCCCCCTGGGGAGCTTCTTCCGACTGGCAGACCGACGACACGAAAGGGCCGCGCGGAACGTAAAGGACTTCCGCCGGGGCGTAGATCTAGGTACAGCGACGAGCTTGCCCGCCGAATCTTGAATTTGCGTAGGGAAGGCTTAGGCGTAAAGGAAATTGTGGCGAGCGGTCTTTGTACTTTCAAAGAGCTTAGGTACTGGCGTAAGAAGTATGACTTTGAACGGAGATGGCAGAGCGCGTACCGTAGTTGGGTATTAAACCGCTTGAAAATAGCGGTATTGACTCTTGGCCAGGGCGAATATACCGCGTGGCGACAGATGATCGTTAAGCGCTGGAAGCGGCTTCCGCCCTCGCCTCGCCGGGTGGTGATCCAAGCAATCGGGCGATAGAGAAATGAACGAAGAGGATGTACTGCCGCCCGACCCCAATAATGACGATGATGATTACGAGTTACTAGATAAATACCCTCGGATAATCAACGAACTTCGGACAAGATATTTGCAATTGGAAATCTCCGGGCAAGATTATCTCGAATCATTAAGACGATACCGCAGGGCATGGGCGCTGGGCATTAGTGAACCTTCAACGCACTACAGCATGTTTTTTTTTATCATGGATATCTTGATAGCAGATCAGGAAGAGGCGCTCCGCAAAGAATCAGCAATAAAAATCAATGTTCGCGGAGGGCTGAAAGAACTTGCGTCAATGCTTTTGTCGCTAGAAGAGGCTGGGACAATTGACCATGTTGAGGACAAGGATGCAGCTCAACTCTTTACTGTCCGCGGGGCCCCTGTTAATGCTGGAAGCTTAAAGACAATCCGAAGTCGAGATATTCCGAGGTAAACAAATTCAGCCTTTTTGATAACATGTGGTAAACCATTCAAAGATAAGGATTTGCTAGTCTAGCCCATGTCAAACCAACCAGAGAAGGGGGGAGCATGGACACTAATCGTCGTTTGATTTCCGTGAAGGATGCCGCGCAACGCCTTGGCATTGCCACAATTACGGCTTACAGAATGTGCGAAGACGGGCGCCTTCCAAGCATTCGCCTAGGAGGCCGCCGCCTTCTAAATGAGGGTGCCATCGAAGCTCTTATAGCTTCCGCGATGGGCGAAGGGCTTAAAGTATGACGACTTCTGAAAAGCGGGCGGCCCTCGAGGCACTTACTCGGCTTCTCGATGGGGCGCCGGATTTCGGCGAAGTTGGTATTAAGGTTCATATTCACGGAAAGGCAGTTGATCGTATCGAAGAGATCCGCGCCGAAGCCCGGAAAGCCGAGCTGAGGGGGCCGCATGCTTGAGAAAAGCAACGCCCCCGGCCGAGTGGAAGCGGCTGCGGGGGCGGGTGAGCACTGTGAAGAAAACGTATCCGATAGACTTCTTTCTGTCAACGTTTGCACTTGGCAAGAAGCCCCAAATACTCGGCACCCGCTATCTTGGCTAGTGCCACTATGGGGATGAGTCTATGCAGGATAAAGACTTCATTCCGCTGCACTCGGCCAAGTTACCGTCGGTGTTACCTGATGATCTCGATCTTGACCTCCAACGTGAGAAAATGCACGAGCTTCGCGCCGATCAGCTCTACGATGAGCGACTAATCAGAGAGGGCAAGCTCTCGCCCGATGCCCTCCCTGAAGGCGCGCGACCAATGAGCGCCGAGAGGCTTGCATATTTCGAACGTATTGCTGCCCTCCCGCGGGGAATCACATGCGGCGAGCTCCTCGATACTGAATTCCCGCCTCCTCAATGGATCGTCCCTGATCTCCTCGTATCTGGTCTTACGATTCTTGCAGGCGCGCCGAAGCTCGGCAAGAGTTGGCTTGCTCTGGCCCTAGGCGCTGCCGTTGGTATAGGTGGGGCCGTTCTGGGCCGCTATCACGTCGAAAAGCGCGGGGCCGTCTATCTTGCCCTCGAGGACACGCCGCGGCGCTTGAAGGACCGTCTCGAGAAGATAGGCGCCTTTCACGATGCGCGCCTTAAGCTCTTCACGCGATGGCACAATGGGACTGAAGGATACGCGGACCTTGACGCATTTCTCGAAGAGCATACTGACGTGAAGCTAGTCTTGATTGATACTCTGGCAGGTTTCCGGGGCGCTTCTCAAGGGGAAGATCGCTACAGTGAAGACTTCCGAGTTGCCTCCTCGATCAAAGCGATTGCCGATAAGCACGATTGCGCAATCGTTTTAATACACCACGTCCGTAAGATGGCCGCCGATGATATAATGGACATGGTTAGCGGGACCAATGGTCTGAATGGGGCTGCCGATTCAACGTGGATTCTCACTCGTACCCGAGGTGAGGCCGATGCTTCCCTCTTCATCACTGGCCGCGACGTGGAAGAGCGAACGCTCGCCCTACGCTTCGATGGCGCTTGTGGTTCGTGGACCGTTCTTGGAGATGCTGCCGAGTATGTACAAAGCCGAGAGCGGCGTGAGGTTCTCGAAGTTGTGCCATTCGAGCCCGAGGCGCGGAAAACGAAGGATATCGTCGCTTGCCTCGAGAAAAAGCCCGCGGCTATCTCTCGCCTTATTGAAAAGCTTGAGGCCGAGGGGCTTGTCTTCTCTCCGGCCTATGGGCAGTGGAGTAGAAGAGGCGGTAAAAGTGGTAAATAGGTAAATATTGCAGAGATGGTAAAGGAAACTGGCCATGGGGTATTGGGATATTTACCGATTTACTAGATTTACCGATAGTCTACATCCTCCAGCAATGATATATAGAGAGATAGGTCCAAAAGATCAAAAATATACAATTCTATTATAGCTACGGATTGATTATAAATTGACAACCCCATATTGGAGATATATAAATGATACGGGTAAAAAAGGTGGAGAATATCCGAAAAGTAGTAATTATTGTTATTATAACACTTTGTGTTGGTATTGGAATTGGTCTCTTTTTCGCTTCCCGAAGTGTTTGTGGTTTTTGGAACTCCTTCTTCCCGAATTTTTTCTCTAATATTATTGGTGTTTCCCTTGCGGCAATCATCGGAATACCTACAGGGTTGGCAGTTAATCAGCATTTCGTAGAACAAACGGAGGGAAAAAGGCATAAAGCACAGGTGATTCTAGTAAAGGATCGATTAATCACCGTAAAAACTGAACTTGAAGGGCATATCAGGTTATTTAACCATGTTGCTACTATTTTCTCACCAGCCGTTACAAGAGAAGGATCTGCACAGAATCCACCAGCTGTGCAAATTCCTCCATCTGAAATTGTAAACTGCAAATTTCCGGATATTGTAGGCACAAACTTTCTCATGGATAATAGCGCGTTGGATATTGGAGAGGCTACTCTAGTGTCCACACTTTCTTTGTATTACTTTAACTTAAAAGCACTTAACGAGACTCTGGCTTTACGAGCAGTCCAATCCATTCAACTCGAAAGCTGGAACTACTCGATTTATGCACTAAATCAGAAAACATGGTCCATCCAGCCCACTACTTTGCAAAGCGTGTTGGATGGGATTACGAGGTTGGCGAGCCAGGAACCCTAATATATGATAGCAGAGTTAATTGCTGTGCTTTCTAGCTCTTCACGCACTAGTACGCCAGAAGCTAGAGCATGTGAGGTCATGATTATACCCTCGGGCGCCGCACAGCTAGTCGTATCCACCTGGTACTTAAGGATGGCAGAGGGCATACTTCGAGTTACCAAGACAGGATTTGGCACAACTAGAGAAAACGCGCTTGATGGCATTTTTTGCTCCTCATCCCAAAGGTATATCATCTATCGGAGGATTCCAAATGGCACTTGAACAACGCATCGTTGCTATTAAGACACTTGAAGAGAAATTGTCAACTAAAATTATATGCTATCTGACCGGAGATCGACAAGGGCTACCTGCCCAAATCGGATCTGATGCTACTATCCGCTTTCGCCGCCATCTGGAAAATATAGGAGAAGTCGAATCTATTTGTTTGTATATATATAGTCATGGCGGCGATACTAATGTTCCTTGGCGCCTTGTTAACTTAATACGAGAGTATTGTAATCAATTTTATGTTCTCATCCCATACTGTGCGCACAGCGCTGCGACGCTGATTTGTCTTGGGGCCAATAAAATATACATGGGCAAGATGGGAGAATTGAGTCCGGTCGATCCAAGTGTCGCGAATCAGTTTAATCCGCAAGATCCAACAAACCCAATGGCGCGAATACCAATCAGCGTTGAAGATGTTAATTATTATAAACGCCTTGCAAATAGATTTGGTGTCAATGACGATAACCGAGATGGGATTGCTCAAGTCTTTTCGGAATTGACCCGAATAGTTAGCCCTTTAGCACTTGGAAATATCGAGCGAAGTTACAACCAAATCCGGAAGCTTGCTGAAAGCTTATTACGATTACACATGAACCCTACAGATCAAGCTGGTGAAGATAGAATAAAAGAGATTATTTCTACCCTAACAGAAAATCTCTACTCACATTTGCATTTAATTAATCGTCGCGAGGCAAAAGAAATAGGGCTTAATATCGAGTATGCAGATAACACCCTGGATTTACTGCTCTGGAAATTATTTGAAGAATATAAAACTGAGATGGAACTCGATACTCCATTCGACGCAAAAAAAATATTGGGAGAAAACGCGACCGTTCAAGTATCCCTAAAAAGAGCCTTTATTGAAAGTTTAGATTTTACGGATACCTTTTCTTCCAAAGGCTCGATTAACCGCCTATCGGCTGGTCCTATGCAGCTTCCACCGAACTTGCCAATACCTCAGAACATTTTCAATAATGTCCCGCTATCTTTACAGATTGATCAAGAACATTGGAGCATCCTAAGGTAGCTAACGTATTACCTTTTGGGAAGAGGGACCAGTCTCAATCGTGCAAGCAGTGATCGTGATTTCCGCGCTCCTCACACGTTATAGAAAATGATACCTTTACTACTTGCAATACTGATAATACGAGATTGAAATTGCTGGGCATTAATGGGGAATTCTTCCCCATCATTTTTTACAATGTTCCGTGATAGAGTGCGGTATCTATGGGTTAAATTGGCTTTGCAGCTTTAATTTCTAGTGCCGAGAGGTATGGAGGTTCAAGTCCTCTTCGCCGTAAAGCAAATAAAATGGGGCTTTCGCCCCTAGGCCGACCGAGAATGGAGGCCCTAAACCCCAAGTTACTGGCCACGTTACTTTGGGCTCTTGCAAAGTGAAGCAAAGCGGGGTAAACTCAAGCTACATTCAGGGGAAGGATTTACCTTTCCTATCATCTTTTATAGCAGCGCATAACAAGAGCGATAACGACGGGAAAAGTTGATTCTGCGGCTTGAGGTGCTGGTGCCGAGAGGTATGGAGGTTCAAGTCCTCTTCGCCGCAAGTCACTCCAAGATAAAGAATTAGGCCGACTCGAAAACGAGAGGCATACTACGCGCTGGACCGGCCGTCTGGTATGTCCGATTCTGGGACTCGGAAGCTCGCCGCGGCGACATCGTCGCCCGCGCCAGAACATATGTTCTGACCCCGCTCTCGTGGCCAAAAGGCCATTTCCGGTCGCCTATGTACAGAATAACCATGACGATGTAGGCCGCTATCCTCAGTCCTCCCCTGTTTCAAGGGGTTAGCCTTGAAAGACCCAACCAACCGCCCGGATTCCTAACTGGATTCACAATCCGTAGGATTCTATAATAAAAGCGTTCCTGATTTTTTGTACGCCATCCTTAAGGAGGAATTATGAAACGCAAAATATCATTAGGCCTATTAATAGCTCTTTCATTATTCCCGTTGACAGTCTTTAGCCAATCAAGGAACGAAGCCATCGCAAATTTCATCTCGTCAGTCTATTCGACGAAGTTGTATACCGATATACCAGTTGAAACCAAAGATATTGACATGATCCTTAAATGTGGAATCAAAACGCCTAGCGCAAGAAATAGTCAGCCTTGGCATTTTACGGTGATTAAAGATGTCCAAACCATGAAAAAGATCATTCCAGACACGCTTGAAGGAAGTGTTCTAATTGTTGTCTCAGGATTGGAACAAGGGAATGGGGTTGTCTTTGATTGCGGCTTGGCAACGGAGAATATGTATCTCGCTGCTCAAGCGCTCGGATTAGGTTCTCATATCTACACTGGGCCAATCGCCAACCTTAATCAAAACTACAAGAGTCTCATAGGCATACCTGTGGGCTATACGGGAGTTTCAATCATAAAGATTGGAAACATTAAGAATGACGTTGATTCAGTATCATCGGCTTCTCCCAGAAAATCAGACTCCGAGTTTGTCAATTATGAATAGTCAGTCCTGTTTTTCGCCTCGCTCGGTCGGCCGGAAGGTAATAGCGGGGCTGTTGGAAGGGATAAGATGGATAAAATATTCATTCCTCTCCTCATAATCTTTGCGGCTTTCGGAGCCTTCTGCTTCAATCTGGGGCATAGACGAGCGTACAGAGTCGTCCTTAAAGATCTGCTCAAAGGGCAGATTGGTTTTTTATCTGATCGGGTAACTTTTCTTGGTGAGAATCGAGGGATAGTATCGCAGGAAGAACTCAATAAGGCGCATAATTCCTATGAAACCATTGGGCAGCTCGTCATCGGCTGGTATAGATATTTTAAGATAGTCAGGGATGACAACGAGCTTATGATCCTCAAAGGACGAATTAGGCAGCTGCTCGGAGAGTACCTTGCATTGATCGAAAACGCAAATGTATAAAAGAGCTCTCGTTAGAATAAAAGCGAATCACATGGCTATTTCGCGAACCCGCCTCGTAGATTATCCATTTCCTTTTGAATTGCCTGCTTTCGCTTCTCGTCCTTCGTATTGTCGAGTTCACGCTGTAGTCTTGAAAGCATAGTGTTCGTGTGAGCATTCTTGTTCCCTTTCTCGTTCATTATGAGGCCTCCGTATATGCAAAGAATACTGCTCATCATTCCATAAAGGAAGGAAATAATGGTGTCGCAGTCGGCATTTGGAATACCGGTAAAAGGATCTTGTAATGCTGACACAATTTGATATAATCACTTGCAGGAGGAGGGTTTATGGCTATTAAAAAAGAGACGGTCGCTGAAATTTCGAAGAAATCATCGTCAGGGAATGCAAAGCCTGCGGTAATGGTTCCGAAGAAGGCCCTGTTAAAGAAGGATGTTGCCAAAAAGCCCGCGAAAAAGCGGGTTCCCATAAAGCCAAAAGAGGCGAAAGAGTCAGTAAAGATCGGTAGGACTTCAGCGCCCAAGGCACGAAAAGCAGTAGAAGTAAAAAAAATCCCCGCAAAACGGGCGGAGCCAAAGCCGATAACCATCGATGAAGTTCAAGCTTTCATCACTCAACATAATGAGGGCAAGGCAATTGACCTCCCTGGCAGAACGGCCAATACCATTGCAAGGATCCATGAGGCTTACAACCAAGTAAGTTTCAAAGATGCCGATAGTGTATTTAGGCTTTTGAGCAAGCAGAAATGAGGTGATTTGCTATACGGGAGTCGAAGGGCCCTCGCTCCGAAGCATTTTATGAATTTCCAATCGTCAAACAAAAAATTTTCAACTGTCGTATGAACATTTTACAAGTTATAAACGAAAATTATTCAATTGTCATTTCTTTTCAACGTAATCGATGAACAAGTCTCGCGTAATCGTCATTTGAGAATACCGTAATCGTCGCATTTAAAGTATTCAACTGTCGTATGAAAATTTTCCAGCTGTCAAAATGTCGCAGTCGGGCTTTTTTACAGAGAAGCGTCTTCTCCGAGGTAGGGTTCAAGGAATGTCGAGATCGGCCGCTCCGCGAGCAGGGCTTTCTGGGCGGCCCCGAAGGCTGCCTCGACGAGCGGGGCGGAAGGCGAGAAGGCGACATAAAGCTCTATCGGAGGGTCGGCTAGGTATATCGGGCACAGCTCTCCGGCGAGCCCCGCACTCCGGGCCATATAGACGAGCTCGGCCGCGATCACCGAGTATACCGCGTCCGCCCTGCCCTGCATGACGAGCCTCAAGCCCTCCGCGAGGGGCTCGGCGCCTCCCAAGTATTCCATGCGCGCGCCCGAGGCGGCCAGGCTGGGCGTAGAGGGCATGCCGACTTTCGTGCTTACGCGCAGGCTCGAAAGATCGTCGGCTTTTCGAGCCTCCCCTTTCCGCATCAGGAATCCCGCGCGCGGTCTCATGAAGGGCAGATCGGGTACCGAGAAGGACAGCTCGGGCCGCGCGTCGAAGCGCTTCGTAGCGAGGGCGTACGCGTCTATCGAGCCGCGGTCGAGAAGCTCGTACAGCCGCTCTAGCGACTGCACTTTCCTGAACGCTATCGGGCCCGCTCCCATCCGCGCCAGCACGGCCGCGAGGAACGCGTTGGCGGCTCCGGGAGTCGAGCCCCGGGCTTCGGTCATGCTGAAAGGAGGGACTTCGTTGTAGCCGATCACGAAGGCGCCGCTCTTCCTCCTCGTTTTGAAGCGCGCCAGGTCTCGGTCGATGCCCGCGATCTGCCGGGCATTGGACTTACCGTGCTCGAGCAGGACTGAAAAGGTCCTGTCCATCTCGCCGATCAGCGAGCCGGTTCTTTCCGCGCTCGTCAGGCTCTCGCGGGAAAGCCCGGAGATGGCGCTTAAGGCGCGATCCACTCCTTCGACGCCTTCGTGGGTCTCGGCGGAGAGACCGCGGACCCGTTCCGTCACTTCTACCAAGGTCTTCACGGCCCCGAGTATCTCGGTGCCGCCCTGCGACACCTCGCGCACGCCGTCGGAGATCTCGATCATGCCCCCGGCCAGATCCTTCGCTCCGTCGATCACGCGGCGAAGCGACGCGTCCGTGTCCTCGGTCGCTTTCTCGGCGACTCGCATTAGGCTTATCATCGACTTCAGTCTCGACGATATGTCCCTGGCCTGGCTGTTCGTCGCTTCTGCGAGCTTGCGTATCTCGTCTGCGACGACCGCGAAGCCTTTCCCCGATTCGCGCGCGTGGGCCGCCTCGATGGCTGCGTTCATGGCCAGGAGGTCGACGCGCTGGGCCACGTCCTCGATGACGCGGACGATGTCGAGGAGTCCCTCGGCCGCCTGGACGACGCCGCGTATCTCGCCGAGCGACCTGCCCATGCGCACGCTGCCGGACTCGGCCAGGGCGAGGAGCTCGTCCGTTCCGCGGCGCTTGGCATCCGCGACGGAGGAGATGCTCCCGATGGAGGCTACGATTTCCTCGATTGCCGCGGTCGACTGGGCGACGGAGGCGGCCTGGTCCTGCATGACCCGGCCCGCGAGCTCGTCCAGCCCCGCCTTGACCGTCGCGACGCTCGAGCGGCAGATCGCGATCTGCGCGTCGAGGGAAGCGACTTTTCCCTTGTCGCGCTCTATGCCCTCGCCGACTTCGCCCGATAGGCTCGCCGCTCCCCTCGTCGCCGCCTCGACGTCGTCGCCGATCTCCGTGCTGGCGTCGGCCAGGGACTTGAGGCCGCCCACCGTCTCGTCGAGACCGGCGAGGAAATCGGACCAAGCGAGCGCCACTTCGCGCGCCTCGCCCCGTCCGGCTTCCCGCCGGACGGGGCCGAGATCGGCCCGGTCGGAGCTCGCCGTTTCTTTTATCGCCGCGGCGAGCTTTCGCAGGGGATCCGCCGCGAAGCTTTCATATGCGATGGCGCCGACGCAGGAAGCGACCACGGCGGCGACGGCGCCTCCGGCAAGCGCCGCGAAGGAGGCTGAAGAGCCTGCCCCGAGGGCCGATGCGGCGAGTGCCGCGGCCGCGGCCGCCACGGCGCCGGAGCCTGCGCCGATGGCGGCGACGGATGGCGATATTCTCGCCATCAGGCTTGGAGAGATCGCACCGCTTCCTCGCGTTCCCGGAAGCAGGCGACGGTCTTGCGGACGAGCGCGTCCATGATTTCGACATTGCAGGGGCCGTTCGCGAGGACATAGGGATCGGGGTAGGGCCCGAGAGGCTCGGGCGTCAGGAATCGACCCTCGCGATTCATGCCGACGAGGTAGGACGCCATGATCACTGTGTCCAGATCGAGACTGCCCGTGCCGAGGGCATCCCGGTTCGTATCGGCGAGGTGAAGGTTCGCGAGCCTCTCCCCCGCCGACAGGATGGCTTCGCCGACATTGTCTTCTTCGAGGGTCATATGGTACACGTCGCCGTTGATATGGCCGATCGCGGGATGATCCACGGCCTCGATGTAGCGTATGGCGTCCGACACGGAGTGCACCAGGCTGACTTCGGCGGCCCTGATGGGTTCTATCGAGGCCTTGATCCCCGCTCGCGCGAAATCGTCGCCGCACTTGCGCAGCGAGTCGGCAGAGCGCGCGAGCTCCGAGGAATCCGACGCGAGGGGGCGCCCCACCGCGGTGGGAACGACGATGAGGTACGAAGCGGAGAGTCCGGCGAGGAGCTCGAGCTCGCGCCGTATGTAGTCGATGGCGTTTTGCCGCGCGTAGACGCTCGGGCTCGAGAGATCGTTCTCAGGCGAGAACATCCCGCAGGCGCCCGAGGCCGCGATGCCCGCCTCCGAGAGGGCCGAGCGGATCACGGGAAGAGGGATGCCCGAATCCGCCGTCCAGCGGTCCCCCTTGAGCTCTACGAAGCGGATGCCGTTACGCGCGAGGCGATCGAGGCTCGCTCCGATCGCCTCGAGCCCGAACATCCATATGCTCCACGAGAGGTCGATCCTTCGCTCGAAGCGGACCGGGTTCTCGGCCTTGGCTTTGAGGTAGGCCCTGCGGATGGCCTCGCTTCTGCGCTGCCAATTCTGCGGAGCGTCGGGCCTTGCGCCTGCTGTCGATTCCATGTGCATGATTTCCTTACGCGGTCGCCCGGCCGCGCTTCTGGCTCAGCGCGCTCACCGCGACCGAAACGATTATCAGGAGGCCGAAGGTGACGTCCTGGAAATAGGGGCTGACCTGCAGCATGTTGAGCGCGTTCGAGATGACCCCCATGAGGAGGACGCCGAAGAAGGTGCCGACTATGCGGCCCTTTCCGCCGTTCATCGGCGTACCGCCGATCACGACCGCGCCGATGGCCTGCAGCTCGATGCCCGTCCCGGTGGAGGGCTGGGCGGCGCCGATCCTCGAGAGGAGCATGGTCGCCGCGATGCCGATGAGGAGGCCGTTGATCGCGAAGAAGGCCAGCTTGTTAGCGTTGATCCCGATGCCGGAGAGGAAGGCCGCGCGCTCGTTGGAACCGATGGCGTAGACGCGCCGTCCGAGCCGAGAGTAGCGCAGGAGGAAGCCTACCGCCGCGTAGACTGTCAGGCTCAGCAGGAAGATCAGGGGCAGGACTCCGAAGAAGCGGGTGGAGCCGAGACCCTCGAACTTGCCGTAGATGGTCTGCAGCGTGGCCTGGGTCATGAAGAGGGCGATGCCCCTGAAGACGCCCGTGGCCGCGAGAGAGATTATGAAGGAGGGAGCTTTCCATAAAATAGAGTTCGCGCCGACGAAGAGGGCGCAGAGCAGCGATACGCAGAGACCCGCAGCGATCGCCTCGGCATAGGGCGCGCCGGCCTTCATCAGCATCGCCATCACGCAGGAGGAGAGGCCGACGTTCGCTCCCACCGAGATGTCGAAGTTCCCCGAGATGATGAGGATGGTCGCGCCCGAAGCCACCACTCCGAGCGTCGATATCTGCTCGAAGATGTTCACTATATTGTTCACCCTGAAGAAACGCGGGTTTATGGATCCCGTCACCGCCGAGATGATGATCACGACGAGGAGGAGGAGGAACCATTGGCTCCGCAGGATGCTCGCCTTCGCCCTTATTTCCGTGCCCATGGGGACTCCCTTCATATGCCGATGAATTCCTTGATGAGGTACTGCTCGTCGACATCCCTGTTCTCGACTATCTTGACCATCCTCCCGGCGCGCATGACGCCGATGCGGTCGCTCATCGACAGGAGCTCGGGCATGTCGGAGGAGATCATGACCACGCACTTGCCGCCGCGGGCGAATTCGACCATCAGCTTGTAGATCTCTTCCTTCGCGCCTACGTCCACTCCCTTGGTGGGCTCGTCGAAGATGTACAAGTCGGCGTCCTCGATCATCCAGCGCGCGATCACCGCTTTCTGCTGGTTGCCGCCCGAGAGCGACTCGATGGCCTGCTCCTGGCTCGAGACCGCGATATGGAGCCGGTCGATGAGCCCGGCTGCGAGGCGGGACTCCCCGGCCAGGTCGAGCACGGGGCCGCCGGAGATCTCGTTGTGGACGATGCCCACGTTCTCGGCGACGCTTCGCGGACCGAACATGGCGTACTTCTTCCTGTCCTCGGTTATGAGCCTCACGCCCTTGCGGATTGCGTCCGCGGGATCGCGCGGCGTAGCCTTCTTCCCGTCGATCAGAAGCTCGCCGCCGGAGCGTTCGTACATTCCGTACATCAGTCCGGCCAACTCGCTTCGTCCCGAGCCGACGAGGCCTCCGATCCCGAATACCTCGCCCGCGCGAATCTCGAAGCTCACGTCCTCGACGACTCCCGGCCAGAGCATTCCCTTCACCTCGACTCGGACCCGGCCTATGGCGACCTTCTCGCGCCGGAAGAACAGCGACGCGTCGCGACCGACCATGCTGCGGATGACGAAGTCCACGTCGACCTCTTCCCTGCCGTAGGCGCCGACCCGCTCCCCGTCCTTGAGTATGAGGATGGAGTCCCCGATCTCGAAGACCTCCTCGAGATAATGCGAGATGTAGATGATCGCGATGCCGCGCGACTTGAGGTCCTTCACCAAGGCCATCAGCGAGCGTTTCTCCTCGTAGCCGAGGGAGCTCGTGGGCTCGTCCATGATGAGGATGCGCGCGTCCTGGTGCAGGGCCTTCACGATCTGCAGATTCTGCTTCTGCGCGGCCGACAGCTTCTCAACGAGGGCGGCGGCGTCGATGTCCATGTGGAGCATCTCGAGGTAGCGCCGCGCCTCCTTCTCCTGGGTCCGGGAGTCGACGGTCAGCCCCAAGGCTCCTCCGCGCTCGGCCCCGAGGAAGATATTGTCCGCGACGCTGAGGGACTCGATGAGCTCGACATCCTGGTAGATCGTCGCTATGCCGAGCGCCATGGCCTCGCGGGGCTTCAGGGAAGGGCGCGCCTTGCCTCCCAGCGTTATGGTGCCCGATTCGGGCGCGACGGCCCCGGACAGAATCTTGATCAGGGTGGATTTGCCGGCCCCGTTCTCGCCTACGACGCAAAGCACCTCGCCGGCCTTGAGCTCGAAGGAGACTCCCGAGAGGGCGGGACGCTGGGCCCCGTAGGACTTGGTCAGACCGCTGACTCCGAGGACGAGATCATTTTGCGTCATCGCTCCGCCGCTCCGATCGATAGCAAAGGACGGCCGCGCGCCGCGCGGCCGTCCGGACGATGCCCGGCTTCCTAGTAGAGGCCGTTGTACTGAGGGAAATACTGCTTGGTCAGATCGAGCCAGACGGAGTCGACTTCCCAGGGGATGACCTTGGTCTTGTCGTTCATCGTCTGCATGTTGACCGGGGTTATCGGCAGCATGATCTGCTGGTTCTTCGTGGCGACCTTGCCCGTCGCGTAGGCGTGGAGGGCGAGGGCGGATATCATGCCCTCCCATCCCGGGGAGGAGGAGACGGAGTACTTGATGCTCCCTTCCCTGACGAGGTCGATGCCGGGGGGCGAGCCGTTGGAGGCGATGACCTTGATCGGGTTGTTGAGGAGATTGCGGGTCTTGAGGGTCCTGACGACGGCCGCGGCCATATCCTCGTTGAAGACGAAGAGCACGGAGAATTTCGTGCCGGACTCGACGAGGTCCTGCGCCTGGTTGACGGCGACGTTCGGGTCGTACTTGCCGTCGCGGATCGCGACTATCTTGTTCTTGCCGAGCCTGGCCACCTCGGGCTCGAAGGCCGCGCGGAACATCTGGACGGGTACGTGCTCGAACAGGCCCATGATCATGGCGACGTTCTCGCCGGGGTAGTTCTTCGCGATGTAGCCGGCGACGTCCTTGCCCATGGCTCCCCAATCGAAGTCGATGCAGCCTACGATGTCGTAGCCCGACTTGAGGGCGAGACCCGCGTTGTCCGTCACGACGAGGGGTATGCCCGCGGCCGCGCACTTCTTCGCGGCGATGTTGGCGCCGTTCTGGTTGAAGGTGAACACGCACATTCCGTCCACGCCCTGGTTGATTAGAGAGTCGATGTTGGCGATCTCCTTCTCGGGGTCGTAGTTGGAATTGAGGACGATGACCTTCGCCCCCGCCCTCTCGGCGGCGTAGACGAATCCGTCGACGTCACGCTTGTACCATGTGTCCGGCCCCGGCGTAACGTAGCCGTAGACGTACTGCTTGCCCGCCGGCGCCGCCGCCGCGGGGACGAGCCCGCCGGCCAGCATTAGGACGGCGAGGACCACGAACAGAAACCTGCTCTTCATATGCACCTCCTGGAGCCTGGTGGAACTAGCGCTCTTCCTGTATGTCGAGCGCCTTGAGGGTCTCGCGGAGCCATCCGAGCGAGCGCTCGATGAGGGGACCGCCTTGGCCCTCGCACTCGAGGCTGAGCGTCCCGGCATAGCCCGAGTCCCTCAGTATCGAGAGGATCTTCTTGATGTTGTCGGCGTTGACGCCGTCGCCTATCGCGCTGTGGCTTATGCCGATGCCGGTATCCTTGCCCCGGGCCGCCTCGGCGAGGCTCTTCGCGACGTCCTTGACGTGGACGTGCTTTATCCTCCCGACGAAGCGTTTGCAGAAGGCGACCGGATCGTTGCCCGCGATGAAGGAGTTGCCCGTGTCGAAATTGAGGCCGAGGCGCTCCGATTTCGTGAAATCGAGCATTTTCTCGATCATGTCGGGCTTGGTCGTAAAATAGCCGTGGATCTCGATATTGACGTTGATGCCGTAAGCTTCGGCCGTCTCGACGATGAGGCCGTAGCTCCTCTTCATCGCCTCCATGGCTTCGGCGTCCGACAAGCCCTCGGGCTTGTGGAGACCGTCGGTCGTCGCGATGTTCGGACAGCCGGCGAGCTTCGCCCAGGGGATGGTCTTGAGAACGTAGGGAACCCCGTAGGTAGGGCCGTCCTTGCCGGAGAGAGGATAGGCTGCGTCCACCTGCGAGAAGGATACCCCGTAGCGGGCCATCTTCTCGCGCAGGAGGAGGGGGTCCTCGATGAGGGATATATGGGGAAAGTAGCCGAGACCGTGAATCCACGCGACTCCTTCAATCACTCCGCATTCGATCGAGCGTACTTGGTTACGTTGAGCCCATTGGAGACACTTCTCGAAACTGAAGACCGCGGAATTGAAGGCATCGGTATGGAATCCTATCCTCATGAATTCTCCATCTTGTCCCAATAACTTGTACCAATATATTCCACCTTATAATATCCTTTTTGTCAATCCAGAATCCGCAACTCGCGCTTGGCTTAAGGACCGCTCTGGGCAATACTTCTGGCATGGCCACGAGCCCCAGGATCGCGATTGTCGGCGCAGGAAGCCTCAGTCACGGGAAGCGTCTCGTCGACGACCTTCTCACCGTTCGCGAGTTCGCCGGCGGGCGGCTGGCCCTTATGGGAGCCAATCTTCTGCGCCTCGAAGTCATCGGGCGCTATGCGAAACGGGCCGCCGCCGATCTTCGGCTATCCATCGAGGTCGAGGTCACTATCGATCGGAACCTTGCCTTGGAGGGAGCAGATCTCGTCTTCTCCCTGTTCGACGCCGGGGGCTTTCCCGCCTTCGACCTGGATTTCGGCATCGCCGCCCGCTACGGACTGGATATCTGCATAGGCGACAGCGTAGGCCCCCTCGGCGCGATGCGCGCCTTGCGCAACGGGAGAGTCATGCTCGGCCTCGCCGACGCGATGGCCGGAATCTGCCCGGGCGCCATTCTCGTGAACTACGTGAACCCCATGGCGCCGATGGTCGCCGCGGCCGCTTCCCGCGGCATCGCCTGCATCGGCATATGCGGGGGAATAGAAGCGACCCGAGGCTACCTGGCGGGAGTCCTGGGATTGAGAAGCGGCGCGCTCCGAACGGCCTTCGCCGGCGTAAACCACCTCGCATGGCTCCTTGAGATGGAGGGGCCGGGCGGCGATCTTTATCCTCGCTTCCGCGAGATCATGCGCGACCCGGAGCGCCGGGGAGACGAAGCGGTCCGCTTCGAGATCCTCCAGCAGTTCGGTTATTTCTCGACCGAGAGCTCGGGACAGGTCTCGGACTTCCTCCCCTGGTTCAGGCGCAGTCCCGAGCTTCGGAGCCGCTATTGCTACGCGCTCGGCTACTCGGGCGCCTCGGGCGCCTATCGCAAACTCTCGTCCTTCGCCCAGCGCCGTCTCGGCGACGCGGATTATCTCGAAGGGGAGACGGCCTCTCGGACGCGCAGCGACGACTACGGTCCCGCCATCGCCGAAGCCGTCCTCGGCGGGAGGAGCTGCCGGTTCCACGGCAACGTCATGAACGGGGAGGGCGCCCGCCCCCCGGCGCTCACGGGTCTCCCGGCCGACGCCTGCGTCGAGCTGCCCCTCCTCCTCGATGGGCGCCGCTTGAGCGTCCTGCCGTCTCCCGCCTTGCCCCCGGCCCTCGCGGCGCTCTGTATGCCGAGCGCGATCCAGCATCGCCTCGTCCTTCGATCCCTGCTGTCCGAGGACCCTGAGCTCCTCTTCGCCGCCATCGCCGCGGACCAGCTGACATCGGCGGTCCTGGACCTGCCCGCCATCAGGAGCCTCGCCTCCGAGCTCCTCGCCGCCAACGCCTCCTGGCTTCCGGCCGGCCTCGCGCTGCCGCTGCGCGCGACCGTGGACGCTTCGAGGCGGCCCTCGCGCAGGACAGGGGGAAAGGGGGACCCGATACTCGACTTGGTCAGGAGCTACGAGCGGAAGGCTCGGCCGGGGAGAGAAGGTTCCGAACCGAGTCTCGGCTCATGATGGTCGTATCGATCACGCTCCGCGTGCGGAGCCTGACCTCGGGATGGTAGATGCGGTCGAGGATGAGCTTGGCGGCGAACTCTCCCATGTACTCGCTCGGGTGGTCCAGCGAGGTCAGGCGGGGGAAGGAATAGCGGGCGAGGTCGGAGTTGTCGAAGGCGATCAGCGACAGATCCTCGGGTATCCGGATGCGATTGCGGCGGGCCTGGTGCATGAACATGAGGGCCTCGTCGTCGGAGGAGCAGATCATCGCCGTGGGCAGGCTCCCATGGGAAGCCAATAGCTCGCGGATCTGCCCGTAAGTGCCGAATGCCGAGGTTTGTCCGTGTATCCCGACGAGCCATTCCTCGCGGATAGACGCGCCGACCTTGTCGAGGAAGGTCGCGATTCCTTCCTTGCGAAGGACCTTGGGCCGATAGTTGGAGCTGTAGATCAGGCCGATGTCGCGGTGGCCCCGCTCCCAGAGATATTCCGCGGCGCGCCTGCCGGCAGCGATCTCGTCGATGACGATGCTCGTGAAGCCGTAGCCGGGATATTCGGCGTCGAGGAGGACGACGGGTATGCCCTCGGCCTCGAACTCGTTGAGGAGATCGGCGTTGCCCCTCCTCCCCTCCTCCTGCACGGGGGTGATTATGATCCCGTCGACGCCTCGCTTGCGCAGCGAGAGGAGGACCGAGCGTTCAAGGGCGGCGTCGTACCAGGACTCATTGAGCAGGAGAGTGTAGCCTTCTCTCTGGACCACTTGGTTGCAGGCCGAGACGATGCGCGGGAATATATAGGAAGAAATACGGAAGGAGACCATGCCGATCAGCATCGTGCGGCTCTGGGTCCGTTTGACGCAGAAGGTCCCGATCCCTTGCCTGCTCTCCACGAGCCGTTCCTTGGTGAGCTCGTTCACCGCCTGGCGCACCGCGTTCCGCGAAACGTCGAATTGAGCTATCAGCTCCGACTCCGAGGGCAGCTTCTCTCCTGGGACTATCAGTCCCGATTCGATCTTCGAGCGGAGGAAGGTCTGAATGGTCTCGTACTTCTTCATCGCGCGCTCGCTGCAGGCATCAGGCCGAAATTGTACGCGGATGCGCCATCGTCGACAAGCTATAGGCGTCAGCTGCCCAGGCCCCGCGCAAGGCCTATGGTCGGCGGGTCGCGATCATCTGGATCTCCGTGACGTAGTTCCTCGCGTCGCGCTCGACGAACTGGTCGATGATGTTCACGTTGACCGTCTCGTCGCCTACGTGGAGCCCCATGCCGGGAGCCTCGGTCCGGATCCTCGCGAAGCTTTCTTCTATCGTCTCGTAGGGACCGCGATGGTAGCCGACCAGGTAATCGCCGCCGGGTATCTCCCGCGGCTTCGGGCCGGGTCCCTCGTCGGAATAGTCGTCGGTCAGCATCGCTCCGAAGATCTTCGCCCTGCCTTGATAGAAGACGACGGTCGGATAGAAATAGAAGTCGTCCTGTCGGTATAGGTTGTCCTCGACGCCGAGCGGAATGTAGCGGCGCATGGGGAAGATCCGGAGCCGGATTTCGCCGAGGTCGAGGGAGGCGGTCTTCTCCTCGATGAATCGCAGCTTCCTGTCGATCCCTTCGCGTATCCTCGAGAATTCCTCGCATCGCCTCCGGAGCTCCGCGGACTGGGAGCGCATCTCCGCGATGGAGAAGGCCGGGCTGCGCGAGTCCAGGCTTTTCCGTATCCGTTCGAGGGGATAGCCGAGTTTCTTCAGGAAGCGGATCGCGGCCAGCCGGTATATCTGGTCGAATTGGTACCTGCGCGCGCCGCTGGCGCCCCGCTTCTGCGCGGGACTGAAGAGGCCTATGGCGTCGTAATAGCGCAGGGTCTGGACGTTCAGGTCGAAGAGCGAGGAGATCTCGCCGACGGTGAACCACTCCTTCACGGCGCCATCCTACCGTCGGCTCCGATCGAAGCTCTGCCCGAGGGCGCTCGGTTCCGAGGACCTGCCGATGGAGAAGAGGAGGACGAGGACGGTGGCCGCATAGGGGAACATTATGAACACCTGAGAGGGTATGTCGATACCCATGGTCTGAGCCCGGAACTGCAGCGCGTCCGCGGCCCCGAGGAGGAGGGCGGCGAAAAGGACGCCTAAGGGCTTGCGGCGTCCCAGGATGACTACCACGAGGGCGATGTAGCCCCTGCCCGATGTCACGTTCTCCATGAAGAAGCCCAGGCTTCCTAAAGTCAGGCAAGCGCCGGCGAGGCCGCCGAGGAGGCCGTTCGCCGCGGCCGCCGCGTACCGCGCGCGGGCGACGTCGATGCCGGCGCTGTCGGCGGCTCGAGGGTTCTCCCCGACTGCGTCCAGGCTCGTTCCCCACTCCGAGCGGCGAAAGAGGATCGCGGAGGCGGCTACGAGGACGAAGGCGGCGTAGACGAAGATGTTGTTCCGGAAGAGGACGGCGCCGAAGAAGGGGATGTCGCGGAGGACCGGGATGGGCAGGGGGGGCACTACCGGGCACTGCGCGAGCTTCGTGGTCTTGCCGAACCGGATGAGGAACGCGTAGCTCGTGATGCCCGAGGCCAGGAAGTTGAGGGCGAGGCCCGCGATGGTCTGGTCGGCTCCGCAGGCGACGGAAAGGAAGGCGTGGATGAGGCTGACGGTCAGGCCGGCCGCCGCGGCGGCCAGGATGCCCAGGGCCAGGTTCCCGCTCAGGTTGGCGACGATGAAGCCCGCGAAGGCCCCGCAGAGCATGATCGCCTCGAGTCCGATGTTGAGGATGCCGCTCCGCTCGGAATAGGTTTCCCCGAGCCCGGCGAGCGCGAGGGGCGTGGCCATGCGTACGGCCGCCGCGGCGAAGGCGGTCACTGCGGCTACGAAGCTCGGGTCGGTCATTGCCCCTCCTCGCCGGCCTCGGGGAGGAGGAAACGGAAAACGCGCTTCCTCGCGAGGATCAGGAGGACGATGAGCCCCATGACGATCCATGAAATCGATGTCGGCACTCCCGCCTGGCGCTGCATGGACATGGCGCCGACCTGCAGGGCCGCGATCCCAAGCGAAGAGACGACGATCCCCGCGGGCTCGTTCCTGCCGAGGAGGGACACGATGATCGCGAGGTAGCCGAAACCGGGCGATATGCCCTCGAGGAGTTTGTGGTGGAGGCCCGCGACTTCGCCTATCCCCGCCGTGCCCGCGAGGGCTCCGCTGAGGAAGGAGGCGAGGAGTACGTTGCCGTAGACCGATATGCCCGCGACGCGCGCGGCCCGCGGGTTCTTGCCGACCGCGCGCATCGAGAAGCCGATCTTCGTCTCGCGCATCAGGAAGTAGACGACGAGGGCGGCGAGGAGAGCCACGATCAAGCCGGCGTGGAGCCGCGTGCCCTGCGCGAGGATGGGCAGGGACATCGCCTCGGGCAGCTCGGGCGACATGGGCAGGGGATAGTTCGGGTCCTTGAGGACCGTCCTTACGAGTATGCCGATGACGTTGACGGCGATATAGTTGAACATGATCGTGTTGATCGTCTCGGAGAGGCCGAAGCGCGCCTTCAGGAAGCCGGGCACGGCCGACCAGAGTCCGCCGGCCGCGGCGCCGGCGAGAAGCGCGAGGGGAAGGAGGAGGAGAGCGGGGAGGCCGGGCAGGACGAGACCGACCGCGGTGCCGGCCGCGGCGCCCATGTATATCTGCCCCTCGGCGCCGATGTTGAAGAAGCCCGAGCTGAAGCCGATGGACACGCCGAGCCCCGCCAGGATGAGGGGCGTCGCGCGGACGAGGACCTCCGATACGCCGTAGGTCGAGCCGAAGGCCCCGCGGAAGAATCCGAGGGCGGCCTTCGGCAGGTCGCTTCCCACCGCCTTGATCGCGAGCGCCGAAGCCAAGGCCGCGGCGAGGGCGATGAGGATGTAGGAGGCGATATTCCTGAGCGCCTTCATGCTTCGCCCGGGGATCGCTGCCCCGCCATCAGGAGACCTATCCGCGTCATGTCGATGTCGGGGCAGTTTTCCATGGGCTCGCAGAGGCTTCCCCTGTACATCACCGCTATGCGGTCGCTCAATGCCAGTACCTCGTCGAGGTCCGCCGATATGAGCAGTATCGACGAGCCTCTGGACCTCGACTCGAGGAGGCGCCCGCGGACGAACTCGGCCGCGCCTATGTCCAGGCCCCTCGTCGGCTGAGACGCCACGATGACCGCGGGCTCGCGGGCGAGGCCGCGGGCGAGGATCAGCTTCTGCTGATTTCCCCCCGAGAGGAGCCTGGCCTGGGCCGCGGGCCCCGTCGTCCTGATTCCGTATGCCGCGATGGCCGCTTCCGTCGCGAGCCTGACCTTCCTTCGGCTGACGATGCCACATCTCGAGAAGGCCGGCAGGTCGAGGGTCTCGAGGAGATAGTTGTCGGAGAGATCCATCTCGAGGAGGAGGGCGTCGCGGTGGCGGTCGTCGGGTACGAATGCCAGGCCGAGCCGCTTGCGTCGCGCGACTCCCAGGTCGTCGACGCGGATCCCGGCGAAGAGGATGGAGCCCGAGCTCGGCCTCCGGAGGCCGAGTATGCACTCTGCCAGCTCTCTCTGCCCATTGCCGTCCACGCCGGCAATGCCGAGGATCTCCCCCGGAGGAATTTCGAGATTTATCTTGCGAAGCTTGGCATTGCCGTGCTGGATCAGATCTACGCCATCCAGCCGGAGGCCGGGAGCCTGCGCGTTCCCGCCCGCCCGCCTCGTTTCCTCCCTCGCGCTCCGCTGTACCCGTTCGAGCTCCCGTCCGATCATGAGCCGCGAGAGTTCCTCCGCCGACGTCCCGCCGGCCCTCATGGTCGCGACGAGCTTGCCGTCTCGCAGCACGGTGATCCTGTCCGCGACCGATAGGACCTCCGGGATGCGGTGGGTGATGAGGATGACGGAGCGGCCTTCTTCCCTTATGCGACGGAGTATGCCGAAGAGGCTCTCGCTCTCGACGGGAGTGAGTACGGCGGTCGGCTCATCGAGGATCAGGAGTTCGGCCCTGCGGTAGAGCAGCTTCATGATCTCCACCCGCTGCTGCTCTCCTACCGATAGACTCGATACCTTCGCGGACGGATCGAGGTCGAGACCGTAGCCGCGGGAGATATCCAGGATGATCCGATCCAGGCGCCGCCGGTTCGGGAAGGGGTGGCCCTCCGATTTCAAGCCCAGGGTGATGTTCTTCGAGACGCTCAGAGTGGGCACGAGCATGAAGTGCTGATGGACCATGCCGATTCCGCGCTCGATCGCCTCGCGCGGCTCGTGGGGGCCCAGTTCCGCGCCTTTCCAGGCGACGACGCCCGAGTCCGCGGCGTAGATCCCGTAGAGGATGTTCATCAAGGTAGTCTTGCCCGCGCCGTTCTCCCCGAGTAGGGCGTGGATCTCGCCCGCGTCGACCTCCAGGGAGACATCGTCGTTCGCCGGCGTTCCGGCGAAGGACTTGCGGATATTGCGCATGGAGAGCAGGGCCATGTCGACTGCCTCGTGCGAGAGCGCCGCCAGCTGGCGGCGCTCTCGGCTTCGGTACTATGCTGCCGCGGCCTCCAAAGGGCTAGTGGGAGCTGCTCTTCTCGATCAGAGGCACGACGAAGGCGCCGGACGCGATCTTCCGCTTGAGATCGGCGATCATGTCCTTGGCCTTCTTCGGGATCTTGGCATCGAAGTCGTGATACGACGCGATGTCGACGACGCCTTCCTTCATGCCCATGTTGTAGATCCCTCCCGTGAAAGTGCCGCTCTTGACTTTTTCCACGGCGATGGTGACGAGGGTCGGCACGTTGTAGACCGTGCTGCATACGACCGTCTTGGGCGCGATGAAGCTCTGGTCGAAGGAGTCGCCCGTGGAGAGAAGGCCTCGCTCCTCGGCGGCCTTTATGACGCCCGTGCCCGCCTGGTTCGCGATGTGGGAGAGGACGTCGGCGCCCTTGTCCGCCATGGCGAGGGCGGCTTCCTTGCCGAGCGAGACGTCGGTGAAGGATCCGATGTACACGTCGTAGACCGTGACTTTCGGATCGTATGCCTTCGCGCCGAGCTTGTACGCCTCGACGACCTTGACTATCGAAGGCTGCTCTATGCCGCCCACCATCCCGATCTTCCCGGTCTTGGACATGGAGGCGGAGAGGATGCCCATGAGGTAGCCGGCCTGCTCGCAGGCGATATCGTAGGACGCGACGTTCGCGTCCGAGGAGTGGGCCTCGATGGCCATGAACTTGGCCTTGGGGAACTTCTTCCCGACTCGAACGGCCGGATCGCCGTATTGGTAGCCGTGCCCGATGATCAAGTCGTAGCCCTGGGCGGCGTAGTCCATGAAGGCCGCCTCGCTGTCGGCTATCCCGACGTTCTCGGAATACGCGGACTGGATACCGTCTTTCGCTTCGGCGTCCTTGAGCCCCTGGAGAGCCACGGCGTTCCAGCCCTGGTCGTTGGCGGGCCCGGAGAGAATGAGCGCGACCTTGAGGCCCTTCCCGGCATTCTGGGCGAGGGCCGGGGCGAGCGCGCAGGCCAGGGCGAGTGCTACGAGCAGCATTCTTTTCATGATCGCATCCTCCATCGTATGTCTACAGGATTCCCGAGGGCCGCGCGGGCGCGGCTCATTCGGCTCCCTTGAGGGGACTATAGGCGCCGCTCTTCGAACGGATCGCGCGCGTACAGGCCGCGTCGGCCTCCCGCGCCAGGGCCCTCTCGTCGATGCCCGTCAAGCTGCCGTCCTCGTACACGACCCGCCCGTTCACCATGGTGAGCCGCACCGGGCCCGTTACGCCGATCCGAGGGAGGATGTTCTTGGGATCGTGCGTCGCCCCCGCGAGCTCGAGGCCGCCGACGTCGATCATGAAGAGGTCGGCGCAATTGCCGGGCACCAGGGACCCGAGGTCGTATCGGCCGAGGATCTCGGCTCCGCCGGTCGTCGCGATCCTGAGCAGCTCGTAAGGGGTGGGGCAGGAACCCCGATCCTTGCTGTGGTATGCCTGCATGAGGTAGGACATGCGCAGGCTGTCGAGGAGATTGGAGCCGTCGTTGGTGGCCGAGCCGTCGCAGCCGAGTCCGAGCCTCAATCCGGCTCGGAGCATCGCGGGCATGTCGAGGATGGGGAATCCCCCCAGCACCGCCGGAGCGGGGCAGTGCGACAGTCCCGTCTTGGTCGCCGCCATCGAGGCGATCTCCTCGGGCTCGAGCTCCCAGCCGTGGGCGTACCAGACGTCGGGACCGACGAAGCCGAGCTCTTCGCACCAGGCATAGGTCCTCTTGCCCCAGCGCTCGATCATCGAGGCGTTCTCGCCCTCGCCGAGGTGGGTGTGCAGCCGCACGCCTCTGTCTCGCGCGAGGGCGATGGACTCGACGAAGGTCTCGCGGCGGCAGTTGATCGGCTGACAGGGCGCGATCGCGACCTGGCGCATGGAGTAGGGCGAAGGGTCGTGGTAGGCGCCGATGAGGCGGTCGCAATCGGCGAGGAACTCGTCGGTAGTCTCGAGCATCTCGTCGGGTATCGCGCTCCCCTCGGACTTGGGCAGGGTATTCGCTCCGCGGCCGACGTGGTACCGGATGCCTATGATCCGCGCCGCCTCCATCTGCCGGTCCACGAGCCGCCTCCCGGCCGCGCGAGGAAAGCAGTACTGGTGGTCGAAGGCGCAGGTGCAGCCGTGCTTGACCAAGTCCGCCATGGCGATCAGCGAAGAGTAGAAGATCGAGTCCGAGTCCATCAGCTTGAAGATCTCGTAGATCCTGGCGATCCAGTCCATCACCGAGAGATTGGGATAGTCGACGGTCATGAGATTGCGGACGAAAGTCTGGAAGAAGTGATGATGCGTGTTGACCAGACCGGGATAGACGAAGGCGCCTCGGGCGTCGATGACTTCGGCTCCGGGCGTGTCGATGCCCTTTGCGATGCGCGCGATCGCCGGCCCCTCGATGAGGATGTCCGCGTCGTACAGGAGGGTATCGAGATCGTCGCAGGTGACTATCGCGCCCGCGTTCTTGATCAGAATCCGCTTGCGATCCGGCATTCGATCCACCTCGCGTCCAGCTTCCGAAACCGATGTCGCGGTGGAGTCTACAACCTATAGTAACTGGAGGTTCAAGGCTTTGAGACTGTTTCGTGAGAAAAATGGAAATGTCGCGCCGACGGCCGAAAAGTCCTACGCCCGCGGAGGCGGCTCGGCGCTTGAGCGCGGGGCGTAGACAATTGTCGTAAAACGCATATTATTTCTGTACCCATTCGTGTTTGGCGGCTCGATCCGCGATGGAGGAATTCTTCAGTGGTCGCGGAGGAATTTACCACTGATAAATGACTCCGCGACCACTGAAGAACACAGCCCTGGACCAGTGGTAAATTCCTCCTCGACCAGTGGTCGATTTAATCCTACAAAGTTTGTAATATTCGAGGCTGGGGTACAGGTTGCGGCGTATCTAAATCTATACAGTTCCCTGACCATGGATCAAAGGCTGGAGTCTCCGAGCGAGGCGAAGGCTTTTTCGGCGGCGGTTATCGTCGCGTCTATCTCCGCGTCCCCGTGGGCGAGGGACATGAAGCCTGCCTCGAATTGCGAGGGTGCCAGGTAGACGCCATTCTCGAGCATGGCGGTGAAGAATGCGGCGAACTTCTTCGTATCCGAGGACTTAGCGCTCTGCCAGTCGGTCACGGGCCTATCGGTGAAGAAGGTCGTGAACATCGTTCCCACGCGGTTCCAG
>Ga0181535_10001701_pt1 | contig 28201 bp, 28 predicted proteins | sample PEATcosm2014_Bin_44_FD_119774 | JGI IMG/M metagenome (GOLD analysis project Ga0181535, IMG submission 119774) | Peatland microbial communities from MTU Mesocosm Facility, Houghton, MI, USA - PEATcosm2014_Bin17_30_metaG | ecosystem: Environmental > Terrestrial > Soil > Wetlands > Peat | place... | reverse complement strand
TATAACACCCGGGCTTATCCGGCCAACCAGAAGATTCTGCTTGACTTGCTGGCGACGCGGCAGGAGATTGCGAGCATTCTGGGCTTCAGGAGCTGGGCCGATCTGGCTACTGCGGATCAGATGATGGGGTCGGCGGCCAATGTGCGGACCTTCCTGGCGAAACTGAATGAGGCCAGCCTGGAAGGGGCGCGGCGGGAGCACGAACTGATTGTTGGCTTTGCACGGGAACGCGAGAAGGATCTGAAGGAAATCGACATCACGAGCCGGGGCTATTGGTATGAGCAGTTCCGGCGATCGGCCTTCGACTTTGACTCGCAGTCCGTGCGGCCTTACTTTCCTTACGCGCAGGTGGAGGCGGGGGTGCTGGAGACGGCGGCGCGGCTGTTCAAGGTGGAGTTCAGGCCGACGACTGCGCAGGCATGGCACAAGTCAGTTTCGGTGTTCGAGGTATTCGATCAGGATAAATATGTCGGGCGGTTCTATCTCGACATGCATCCGCGCGAGGGCAAGGACAAGTGGTTCTCTGCCGCGCCGATTGTGACCGGAGTGCGCGGGCGCGCACTGCCGGAGGCTGCGCTGATCTGCAATTTCCCGGCGGGAGATGGGGACGACCCCGGACTGTTGCAGTATTCCGACGTGGTGACTTTCTTCCATGAGTTTGGACACTTGATGCACGCGATTCTTGGCGGGCAGACGGAGTGGGCGGGGATTTCGGGATTTGCGACGGAGGGCGATTTTATCGAGGTGCCCTCGCAGATGCTGGAGGAGTTCTTCCGCGATGAGAAGCTGCTGCAGGCATTTGCGAAGCATTATGAGACGGGCGAGGTGCTGCCGTCTGAGACGATCCGGAAGATGAAGCTGGCGGGGGCGTTCGGGCGAGCGGATTGGGTGCGCGCGCAGCTCTACTACACGACACTGTCGCTCGATCTGCACGATCAGGACCCGGCGGGGCTCGATCTGGACGGAACGACGGAACGGCTCTACAAGAGCCTGCAGCCATGGACGTGGCTCGAAGGCAACAGGATGTATACGAGCTTCGGCCACCTGACGGGCTACTCGTCGAACTACTACACGTATGCGTTCGACAAGGTGATTGCTCTGGACTTCTTTGCGCAGTTCGATCCTAAGGACCTGCTGGGAGGCGATGCGGGCGCGCGGTATCGCAAGACGGTGCTCGAGCAGGGCGGATCAAAGCCGGGGCGGGAGATGGTGCGGGATTTCCTGGGGCGCGATGAGGAGTTTTCGGCGTTTTCAGATTGGTTGAATGAGGAGTTTGAAGGGCAGGGACTGGCGACTGGCGCTTAGTGGGTGGAAAGGCAAAGTGCTATACCTGTATAGCAACTTCCGTGGAGGTCCGTTATGCTGGCAATCCGTCTTCCCGAAGACATTGAAAAGCGTCTTGACGCATTGGCCAAAGCCACTGGGCGGACCAAGACTTTTTATGCCGGCGAGGCCATTCTGGAACATCTGGATGACCTTGAAGACATCTATCTGGCCGAGCAACGGCTGGCCGACATTCATGCAGGCCGCGTCAGGACGATTCCTCTTGAGGAAGTGATGAAGGAATATGGCCTGGTCGATTGACCTTGACCCAAGGGCAAAGCACGAGTTGAACCGGCTTGACCCGCAGGTTGGCCGACGTATCAATCGCTTCCCCTACGAGCGTGTTGCTTCGCTTGAAAACCCGCGCAGTCTTGGTGAGGCGCTGAAGGGCACGGAATTCGGCGACTTTTGGAAGTACCGTGTTGGCGACTACCGCATCATTGCAAGCATCGAAGACAAGCTGGTCCGTATTCTGGTTGTCCGTATAGGGAATCGGCGAGAAGTCTACCGATAAAGGGCTTGTGGTCTGCTGGATTCGACGGTAATTCCATAATGAATTGAGGCCATCGGATGACTGCAGACGATTTTCGCCGAATTGCACTCAGCTTTGAAGGTGCGGAGCAAAGCGCTCACATGGGTGCGCCCGATTTTCGAGTGGGCGGCAGAATCTTTGCGACCCTGGCTTCGGAGAGCCATGGCTACGGCAACCTGATGCTGACACCGGAACTGCAGGCGGCGTTTATCGCGGATGCGCCGGAGGTGTTTTTGCCGGTGGCGGGCGGATGGGGCAACGGCGGATCGACGCATATCCGGCTGGCGGAGGCGAGTGAGGATGTGTTGACCGGGGCGCTGAAGACGGCGTGGAAGCTGCGGGTAGCGAAAAATCAGAAGCCGTTGAAGAAATCGAGCGCTTCGAAGCGACATTAGGCACACACCAAAACAATCAGACCAAGTCTTTCAATCTTGTGCACCGCACTTGCTGATCCGGCATCGAAGCACTAGAGCCGTTCCAGGATTACCGTACCCTGGCAGAGTTCATGCGAGGCCGCCGCTCCCTGATGGTCGCGTCGACGCATGGAAAAGCCTTCAAGGTATACCAATCCTGGGACCGCACTAAAGGCCGATTGGCAAAGGAGATTGAAATGAGAGTAGGGATTCTCGGTTCTGGCAGTGTGGCAACGGCGCTGGCCAGCGGTTTTTTGAAGCACGGCTACGAAGTGATGGTGGGCAGCAGGACGCCGGCAAAGCTGGCTGACTGGGCAGCGAAGAATCCGACGGGTTCTACGGGCACTTTTGCGGCGGCCGCAGCCTTCGGCGAACTGCTGGTGCTTGCGGTAAAGGGCAACGTTGCCGGCGATGTACTGGGTCTTGCGGGTGCGGAGAATATAGCGGGGAAGACTGTTATCGACGCGACCAATCCGATTGCCGATGCGCCTCCGGATCATGGGGTGTTGCGGTTCTTCACCACACTCGACCAATCGTTGATGGAACAGTTGCAGCGCGATTTCGAGAGTCTGCATTTTGTGAAGGCATTCAACTCGGTGGGCGCGGCCTTGATGGTCAACCCGCAATTCGCGGGCGGCAAGCCAACGATGTTTATCTGCGGCAACGATGAGGGCGCCAAGAAGTCCGTGGGCAAGGTGCTGGATCAATTTGGTTGGGAGACGGCCGATATGGGCGGCGCGGAGTTGGCGCGGGCCATCGAGCCGCTGTGCATGCTCTGGTGCGCTCCCGGCTTTCTTCGCAATGAATGGACGCACGCATTCAAGCTGCTGAAGAAATAGCCGGAGCGTGTGGCGGCAACGCTCATCGGCTATGATGAACGCGCGATGGCAAATACAAAGGACTTCAACGGGAGATGGGCGCTGGTGACGGGAGCGAGCGCGGGCATTGGCGCCGCGCTGACGCGTGAGCTGGCGAGTCACGGCGCAAAACTGATTCTGACGGCGCGGCGCAGGGACCGGCTTGAAACCCTGGCGGCGGAGCTTGCGGCCAAAGGCACCGAGGTACGGATCGTGGTCGCCGATCTGAACGATCCGGCTGCGCCGCAACAGATTTACGACGCGACAGAGGGCGCGGGGCTGCCGGTCGACATCCTCATCAACAATGCGGGGTTGGGCCAGTTCGGCGCGTTCTGGACGAGCCCTGTGGAGCAGGAGCTGAGCCAGGTACGCGTGAACTGCGAGGCGGTGGTGCGGCTGTCGCGGCTTTTTGTTCCGCGCATGGTGGAGCGGCGGAAGGGCTGGGTGCTGGTGCTGGCTTCGACGGCGAGTTTTCAGCCAATCCCTTACTTGACCACCTACGCGGCTACGAAGGTCTTCGACCGTTTCTTTGCGCTGGGGCTAGCGGCGGAGGTGGCGCGCTTCGGAATCAAGGTGACGGCACTGTGCCCTGGGCCCACGGAGAGCGAGTTCTTCGAGATTGCGCGGGCCAGCGTGTTCAAGCGGCGGGTGCAGCCGACAGCCGACGTCGCGCGCCAGGCGATAGCCGCGCTGGCTCGCGGGCAGCGCACGATTATTCCCAACGTCAGCGGCCGGCTGACGGCTTTCCTGGTGCGGTTCCTGCCGGTGGGGATGATCACGCACCTGATTGAGAAGGTGGCGCGGGGCGAGGCACACTCTGAGTGAGAAGGCCATCCACTGGAGTCGCCAGCAACGAGCCAGGATTCCTGGCCATGAAGGGGTGAAGGGCCCGCCACGGGTGCGTATTCGCGGAGGGCCGCCAGGTTTTCAGCAGTTCGAGAAAATCACCAGCGATAGACGGTCAAATTGTCGAGATAGGCGGTTGTTGAGCCGCTGGAGCCGAGGCCGTCAATCTGGAAGTTGGTGAGCAGGGTGGAAGCCCAGCCCAACTTGAAGGCCGAGTTTCCCGTAGCGCCGGAGAAGACCGACTCCACGCCATCCAGCACGACCGTTTGATAGGTTACGTTGCCGGCAGTGTCGCGGGCGTATGCAATCTGGATATGGTGCCATGTGTTGGGCGCCCAGGTTGAAGGCTTGGGACAGGTGGCATTGGAGTGCTTCCAGCTATCGACGGGGTTGGCAGGAGTTCCGGCATTGACGGTGTAGTCCCATGTGCCTGAATAGCCGTCGCATTGCACGCCAAAGATCACGGTGTCGCCATTGGCGATTACCTGGTTCATGTCCATTTCGAGGTTGGCAACCGCGGCCGGATTGGTGATCCAGAGGTGGACATCGTAGATGAAATTGACGGAATTGGGATCGGCCCCGAACGAGGTATGAAAGATTTCACCGCCCAGGTTGGAAAAGCTCATGGAGTACTTCCGGGCCGCTCCGCTCAAGGAAGGCGAAGCGACAACGGCGCTGGAGCCGGTGGCGGACCCCGGGGTTCCTGGGTCGTCATTCCACGCCCATCCCGGCAGTGTCTGGATGCTATTGGTAGTGAGGACGCCGACGGGTGGCCCAACGGGGGGAGGAACGATCGAAATGTCGAGTGGCGCGTCCGCTGCTGCACCGCCCGTTCCCCAGCATTTGACGTGAAGGACGTGCGCTCCGTCACCCGCCACTACCATGGCGCTGAAAGAGGTTGAGACAATGGTGGTTGCTCCATAGTCAATCGAGTAGCCCATGGAGACGGCCGTTTGGGAGCCGCAAGTCTTGGTGCTGGCAGTGAGCGCAAACGGTGAGGTAAGCTGCGCGCCGTTGGAAGGAGTTGTGACGGTGATGGCGAACAATGGAGAAACACTGGCTGCCAGGGCCAGGAGGGGAAGCACGCGAAATCTCATCGGGGGACCGCTTTCAGGAATCTAATTACTCTAGGTTTTTTTGAGCTTGTGAGGTTCAAGCTGTTTGCATCCAAAGACTTGCCCAAGAAATGGGTTGTCAGGTGAAATCTCGCTCAGAGATTCCATGATCAAAATTGCTCAGGTATTTTTTTGACGGGATTGTAAGGTCAAAGGTTAGCGAAAAATATAGTTTTGTTCAATATTGCTCACTTCGACGTATTCCGAGTCAATTCCGCTTGAAGAATTCAGTTCGGCAGCCAGGCGGTATCGACGTTTAGAGCGCGGAAGTCTTGCGCAGTAATTATTGAGAATCAGGCGGAAATGACGGTTGAAGCGATTTGAGACAGGCTTCCATCGATTACGCCCCCGGGGCAGGCGCTCGACTCCACTGATGAAGAACACTTTGAGGAGGGTTGGGGGTGACAGCATTCTTGAAGAGAACTTCCGGAACGGGACAAGAGGTGACTGAAGAGCCAAGCTGGAAGCATCTGCGTTCAGCAGCTGCGCGCGATCACAAGTTGCAGTCAGGCGCAGGGGTGATATTATGGCGGGTCGTCTGAATAGGCACGAGGAGGATGGCTTGAGAACTGGAATCATAGTGGCAATCGGTGGATTGGCTCTTTTGGCGGGGTGCGGCAACCAGCAGGACAAGGCGGCCAGCGCGCCGGCGCCGCCCAAATGGAAGGGGGCGCCTTACCATATTGAATTTGACACGCAGGCGGCGAAGCCGAACCCGGCGGGGGTGACGATTCCTCTGGTGAAGTACACGGCGAATCCGGACGCGCTGGAGAAGAGGGCGAGCCTGGTTGTGAAGTTCGACACGTCAGGAGCCACGAAGCAAGGGCCGATGATGAACCAGATGATTATGGGCCCGGTGGATATCTCCGGCGCGGAGGGCGCACTTCCCGCAGACTATATGGATCTCGCAGACAAGGGACTGGCGCGGTTTCTGGGGGCTTATTGCATCAAGGGGAAGGTGAAGATCACCGTGGCGATTGCCCGTTCTTCGCTGAGCAGCCAGGCCGCCGATGATGAGGTAGACGAAAAGCGCCTGTCAGACTGGCTGCCTACCGAGGTTGTGTTCAAGAATCCGCATCCGGGCTGCTAGGGCTGGCGACGCGACCTTCTATTGGTTGCGGGTATCCGGGACGACGGAGAAGGACTCGAAGAAACGGGCGACATCTTCGTCGCGGCGGGCGCCGGCGGTGGGAAAGGTCGCGGTCAGCATGTAAAGGCGCTTGCGCGCCAGGATGAGGCGGGAGTTCATGACGCCACCCCCGAGATTCCGGGAGGAGAAGTACCGGCCCGGAAACCCCTGCTGGCTGAAGGTGGACTGCTCGACGAGGGTGGTTTGGGTGCGGGCCATCGCGTTGTCGCGTGCCATGTCGAGGGTGCGGTCAGGCTCATTGAAGTTGGCCCGTTCGATAGGCGGGTCATCCGCCCAGGTAACGGCGAAGCAGGTTTCCGAATCGGGGTAGGCGTAGATCATATCCACCTGCTCGGCGCCGCCCTGCTCGTTATAGGCGGGAACCTGGATCTGTTTAATTTCCGCGGGCATCTGGACTTTGAAGCCGTCCGGGGTACGGTCAACGGACTGCCAGACGATGGAGGCGGGATGAGCTCCGGGGGCGTAGGGGCTTGAGGTGGGAGTCTGATCTGCTCCGTTGGCCGGCGGGCTGACGAGCCCCATCCCCACCCGGTTCCGGTAGACGAAGATCGCCGCCAGAACCAGGATTACGGCCAGGGCGAGGTAGAGTAAGCTTCTCACACTCTCAAGAGTGCCTATTCCGTCTGACGGTTGCAAGTCGTTTCTTGCTTTGGAGATGGCTTGTGAGCCCGCCGGGTAAGAATGGGACGTCCTCTGCGCACGAAAGACGGTGAAATATTTTTTATTCCACGCTCCCCGCTTGCAACCTTTCTCACAATGCCGCATCCTAGTAAGTAATTAGCAGAGGCTTCCCCGAATATGTCCCACCCAAGCAAGGTATTCACTCCTTCTTGAAGGTCCGTCACGGACCTCTTCCCTTAATCCCCCCCTGGACTTCCCTCCTCAAACGGCCTCTCGAGCGGGCCTGCTGGAAAGCAGGCCCATATGCTCTTCTGCCCGCCGATCCCGCGTGTCGCGGAGAATTAGAGGACAGGCTCTAGAATCGAATTCAGATGCCGTCCTCATCCAGCAAAAGCCCAATCGCCCGTCCTGCTGTCCCGTCGAACGACGTTCGGGAGATCGACAAGCTTTTTCTTAAGGCCGGGCTGGTTCGCAGCCGGCGTGGGAGTGCGGGCGCGCGCATCGGCCCTCGAGCGCAGTTTGACCGCGCCGGCGCTGAGGAGCTTTCGCGTCCTGCGCCGCGGCCGCGCCTCTCGTCCAATGGCGTCGAATGGCTCGCGGTTGCCGGTTGGGAGCGGATTCCCTGGCTGTGGCATGGATTCAGCACCAGGCGAGGCGGACTGAGCAAGGCCTATTGCGCTGATGAGGGGCCGGGCGAACTGAACCTGGGCTTCACCGCGGACGATGGCAGGGAGACTGTTGCCGGCAACCGCAGCCTGCTGGCGGAAGCCGTCACGGGCGATGCTTCCACGGCCCTTGTCGCGGCACGTCAGTTTCATTCAAATCTGGTGCGGATTGCGAGCGGTGCGGACGCGAGCAGGGAGCGCCCGTGGAAGGCGGACGGGCTGATGACCAAGGAGCCAGGGTTGTTGCTGGGCATCCAGACGGCTGATTGCATTCCCGTGCTGGTGGCGGACCGCAAACGGCGAGTGGTGGCTGCGTTTCATGCGGGCTGGCGGGGGACGGTGAAGCGCATTGTGGAGTTGGGGATTGGCCGGATGAGGGCCGAATTCGGCTGCCGGCCCGAGGATTTGATTGCCGCCGTCGGTCCGGGTGTAGGCGCCTGCTGCTATGCCATTGGGGAAGAGGTGCTCACCGAGTTTGAGTCGCAGTTCCAGTATGCGCGGGAGGTTTTCCACGAGGTCTATTCGGCGGATGTGGTGCGGACCAAATATCCCATGCTTTTCCTGACGCAGCGTGCGCCGGGGCACTCGCCGATGGGGCCGGAGCTGCACCTGGACCTGGTGGAGGCCAATCGGCGTCAGTTACTGGCCGCGGGGTTGAAGGGCCGCGCGATCAAGGTGGTGGGCGGATGCACGAGTTGCGAGACGGCGTTGTTTTTTTCGCACCGCGCTTCGCAGGGACACGCTGGACGGATGATGGCGGTGATCGGGATCCGGCCTGGCGTGGGTTAAAGGTTCCGCGGTGAAGGCGTTGCGCGGCGAGGCCGGCTTCTGGCGTAAAAAACGCTGTCCCCGCTCAGGGCAACGGAGGCAGGGACGGTGGCGGGGTTACTCATGGAGCTTTGGTCAGCCCTAGGTGGCGCTGACGGCTTCGCCCGGATTGACCAGGTCGCGAAGCTCCTTGGAGGGCTTGAAGTAGGGCACGCGCTTGGCGGGGACGTCGACGCGTTCGCCGGTCTTGGGGTTGCGGCCAATGCGGGGATTGCGCTGGCGAATGCGAAACGATCCGAAGCCGCGAATCTCAATCTTGTCGCCGCTCTGGAGCGCTCCGATCACGGAGCCGAAGATGGTTTCAACGATTACCTCGCCGTCGCGGCGTGTCAGGTCGCCCAAGCCGGTTACCTTTTCCACCAGGTCTGCCTTTGTCATTTGCGTGAGGCCTCCGCATTCAGGATAACCGGATTTTCTACGGGGAAGCGTGGAAAAAGCAAGCCTCTTTTTTGGAAATTATCCTTTGCGCATCAGCAAGTTGGCCTGAAATCGCTCCAGCCTCCCACGTGCGCCGCTTCGGCGGCCTGCTTTAAGGTATGATGTGCTGAGCCGTTCCCCAAAGACAAAACTGGATGAAAGGAGGGGACGCGCCGCGCGGAGGCGTCTGCTGCTTTGCAATATCCAAACTACAGCATCGTAATTCCCGCCTTCAATGAGGCAGGGCGCATTCCCGCGACGTTGAAGTCGGTGGTTGATTGCGTTCGAGCGCATGGCTGGTCAGCCGAAGTGGTTGTGGTGGACGACGGCTCGACGGATGCGACGGCTGAAGTTGTGCGGGAGTTTTGCCGCGACGCGCCTGAGGTTCGGCTTTTGCAGAATCCAGGCAATCGAGGGAAGGGCTACAGCGTCCGCGCAGGCATGCTGCAGGCGCAGGGAGAAGTGGTGATGTTTACCGACGCGGATCTATCCGCGCCGATGGAGGAGGCTGAACGGCTATTTGCGGCCATTGCCGGCGGGGCGGATATCGCTATCGGTTCGCGTTGGCTCGAGAGCGGCCGGCAGACGCATCGGCAGCCGTTTTACCGGCAGTTTTTCGGGCGCTGTTTCAACGGCGTTACGCGACTGGTGATGGGGCTGAAATTCGCCGACACGCAGTGTGGATTCAAAGCGTTTACGCGCAGCGCCGCGCAGACCATCTTCCAATTGCAGACGATTGAGCGCTGGGGTTTCGACCCGGAGATTCTTTTTATCGCGCTCAAGCGAGGCTACAGGGTTCAGGAAGTTCCAGTTAGCTGGGCGCACGACGCGCGAACGCGCATGAGCTACCTGAAGGACGGGATCAAGATGCTCGAGGAGATTGCGATCGTTCGCTGGAACGCGCTGCTGGGCCGGTATGGCAAGCAAATTGTGCAAGTTCAACGTGCGGGCGTGGCGAAGTGAGAGAGCAGCTTTTAGCTTCTAGCCTTTAGCTATTAGCTTTGTACTGCTTGAGCAGCCCCCTCTAGTTTTCCACGACTAAATTCTGCAATGTGCGTCCCGGCGTTGGGTCTTATCCGCGTTTTTCTGCGTCCTTCTTGCAGGTGCCGGGTTTTCAATTCCGCGCCGGGATCGTTCTGGATGAATGGGAGATATTCGCATGTTGAAAAAAATCGGACTCGCAGTTCTTTTTCTCGCGCTGGGCACAGTAAGCGCACTGGCCGCCGACTTCAATGGCAAGTGGAATGGCGACGTGACCACACCGCGCGGCACACAAACTCTGGTCTTCGAATTCCATGTGGACGGCGCAGCGCTGACCGGCAAAGTGACGACGCCGCGCGGGAGCACGGACATTACAAACGGCAAGGTGGATGGGGACAACATCTCGTTTGACCAGGTGATGAACTTCAACGGCAACTCGATGACGATCAACTACACCGGGAAAGCGGACGGAGAGACGATCAAGATGACTCGCAAGGTGGGTGATTTTGGGTCTTCGGATTTTGTGGTGAAGAAGGGCGAACCGGCGGCAGCGCCTGCGGCGCCGCAGATGTAGTTAAGCAGATGTAGTTAATGGGTCCAGACGGTTGGAGTGGAGGATTCCCAGGTCTTCCGCCGCGGCGGACGAGACCTGGGCCACCCCGTAAAAAACTGCAGGGCGGAGACAACCGGTGGACTATTTGCTTGCACCCGAGAGGCAAAATGGAAATTTCTGTTCATGAACCATGGCAGACCTTCGGGAAGTGTCGTGAAAATCGCCACGTAATCAGTTGGCACTGTTGATCAAGTAGCCATTGACAGTTGCACCGTTGATCCGCCCAGCACCTTGCTACGAACACTTCTCTCACCGTAGGCGTGGCCCTTCGGGAAGCATGGTCGGCGTGTCGTGATGGGAAGATCAACTAATCTGGGGAGAGGTGCTGGATGCGGTTTTCGCGATGGGCGCTTCCTTTAGCCTTTTGGCTCATCGTGGTCCCGCTGGTGCATGGAGTGATTCCGTGGGCGATCTCCACTCTCACGTCCCGTCACGGATGGGCAGAGGGATCATCCCCGGGTATATGGAATTGGATCGGTTTGATTCCAGTCACCGTCGCAATCGCATTCTTACTTTGGATTTCTGTCCGGAAGTGGTGGCCCGCGGAACGAGTCATCCAGACGTCTTCAAGTCTGTTCGTGCGGGGCCCCTACAGATTCACCCGCAATCCGATCTATATTGCTTACCTGGGAATTTGGCTCGGATGGGCCATCTTTTTCGGCAGCATCGGTGTCCTCGTCGTATGGTTGCTCTGGTGTCTGGTCGCAATCTTCAACCTTGTGCCGAGAGAGGAACGCGATTTGGAAGCGGCATTCGGTGAGTCCTATCTTCAATACAAGAACCGGGTCCCACGTTGGTTCGGAAAAGCCAACTTGTAACTCGTGGCTTTCCAAGTTACTAGAGCAGAACCAGAGTCCTTGTGTCCTTTTGAGTGAATGCGAGGTCGCCGCTTCCTGATGGTCGCGTCGACTTGGGTCCACTGCCTTTGGGATACACCAACTCTGATTCTGCTGGAACTGCGTCAATCACAAAGTAGATCGGCGGATTACGAAACATCGTCATAGCAATCGCTTCGGCGGAGTCATTGCGCTTTGCTGCGTTGAAACAAATTGGTTGTTGGTGGCGAATCTCTACGTAGGTGTTTACACAGTTTTGCGATGGACGTTTGAGTTGGGCTTGGCAACGTGGACTGGACCTGGGTGTTCCGCTCAGAAGTATTCCAGCTTCTTGATGCGGAGGGTGTCGCCGGTGTCCTGGATCTCGTAGATTTTGGCTCTTGCCAAGCGGCCATCGAATGGCTGGTGGAGAACCAGCATGAGACGCCCGTCGAAGGCGTGAAAGACCATGCCGTGGCCACTATCCTCGCCTATGAGGATGCCGTCCTGCTTCCAGGGGCCGGCGAGTTTGCCGGTTGCCGAGTGGGCCAGGGCTTCGACATAGCTTCCGTTGTCATAACTGGACCAGAGCATGAGGAGTTTGCCGGTGCGGGTTCTGTAGAGCTCGGGGCCGTCGGTGACGTAAGGCTTGGCGGCGTTGATAGTCTCGTGCCGATTGCCGAGCCATGGGGCATCGGACGCTTTGAAGAGATAGAAAGGGCTGCCGACTGCGCTGGTGAGGTCCGGAGTCATTTCGATAGCTTCCATATTGCCGTCAATGAGCTGGATCCATTCATGGGCGTAGACCATGTAGGGCTTTCCATCTTCGATATAGAAGGTTCCGTCGAGGCTCATGTAGTCGGCTGGGGGAATGGGCTTGTCGCTGATGGGCTTGAAGGGGCCGAGGGGCGAGTCGCTCACAAATATTTGCGTTCCGCGCAGATGCCAGCCGACGCCGCCATAAGTGACGTCGATGTGCGTCATGTTTCTGGAACCGGGAGGGTCCGGTTTGGGGGCGATGGGCGCCTTGTAGTTGTTGAGGGTGGCAAAGAGGTAGTATTTTCCGCGGTAGAGATGGACTTCGGGGGCCCAGACGCCGGCGGCCGGATCGGCCCAGGAGCCATCGGGGACCTCGAAGACAACGTGCGGCCCCGACCAGGATTTGAGGTCCTTGCTGGTGTAGGCAACGACGCCGCTGCGGTGCGGGCCGCCGGAACCCTCGTACATGTAATAGGTCTGGGACGGCTGGTCGGCGACCATCCAGGGGTCGTGCATGCGGATGTCGGAGAGTTTCAGGTTCTCCTGGACGGGAATCTGCGCGAGCGAGCAACCGGCGAAGGCAATGAAACAGAAGAGCAAAGGGATGGATGAGCGAGGGTGAGGCATTGAAGTTCTCCTGACTTGAGGCAATCGGTACATAAAGAACCGGTGCAGCTTGTGCGCGGCAAGGATAGCGCGCAACGGGTGCTTCTGTCCCGGTGCCGGGCGATGGAATGTATGCTTGCTTGCAAAGAGCTTTCATCCTGAATTGACATTTTCACGCCAACTCAGTGAGTCCGCAAACGAGGGGCTCGCGCCCATCGATGATACAATGTATCTACAGGAGGGTACCATGCAGGCACAGGTACTTAAGTGGGGAAACAGCTTGGCGGTAAGGATTCCGAAGCCCGTGGCTGAGGATGCGCACTTGCAGGTGGGCGACCCTCTGGAGATTGCAATCGGCGTCGATGGAGTTGTGCAGATGCACCGGGTAGGGGTGATCCCGACCCTGGCGGAATTAGTGGCCCAAATCACCCCGGAGAATCGCTATGCGGAGATTTCTGCCGGGCAGGAGATCGGACGGGAAGCCGTCGAATGGTGAACCAGTACGTTCCTGATACGGGCGACATCGTTTTCATGGATTTCGATCCCCAAGTTGGGCGGGAACAGGCCAAGCGAAGGCCAGCACTTGTCTTGACCGATCTGCGCTATAACCGGGCCAGCGGTTTGGCGGTAGTTTGTCCCTTGACCTCCAAGGTCAAACCCTATCCTTTTACTTTGCCGATTGTTGTTGGGGATGTGGAAGGGGCTGTCCTTGTGGATCAGTTGAAGAGTATGGATTGGCAGGGACGGGGGGCGGAGTTTCACTCCAAGGCTCCGGCGATACTGGTCGCCAAGGTGCGCCAATACATAGCGGTTTTGCTGCAGATTTCAGTCAGGTAATTGCGGACGGATAACTTTCACATGTCGCCGAACTCAGGATCGAGATGTGGGCACCCGAATTTCAGATACTGGCCAACCGTCGTTTAGAGAGTGTAAGGAATCAGCACGCCTGAGGTTCCTGGGGGGAAATCGCGGGTATTGCGCGTGATTAGAATGCGGCCGGAATCCTCGGCGGTCGCCTGAATGATCGCGTCAGGCAGCTTGACCCGGTTGGTCCTGCGCAGAAGGCATGCCCGTTCGGCCACATCGGCGTCGAGAGGCAGGGTCGAGAAGTTCAGCAGGAACGAACGCGTGTCCGCGTCATTTGCGTCGGTCGACCCCGCCATGACTTCCATCCAGGTGACGATGCTGACGGCGCGGTCGGCGTGACGGTCGCACTCGGCGCGCGCTTGCGGAATGCCGCGCAGGTAATCGATGAGGATATTGGTATCGAACAGAACTGGCCTCGTTACCATTCTTCGCGCATCCTCTGCTGATAGGCGAGCCCGTCCTCGGGAAAGTCGGACCATGCCCCAAAGGCTGCATGACTCATCTTCTGGCGGTGCGCGGCGAGAGAGGCTGTGACCGACCGCCGTACAAACTCGGCACGAGAGATGGAAAGCTTTTTGGCAACCTGAGTCAGCAGCTTGAGATCCTCTTCGGGAATGTCAATGAGAGTGCGCATGGCGCCACCTGCGATATACAGAGAGTATATCATAATAAGACGGAAAAGTATATCATCATTTGCGGCAATCGAGGTTCAAAAGGCGAGAGATGGGGTGACGCGCGCAAAGATATCGTCCAAAAACGCGGCTACTTTTCTTTCTGCGAGGGCGGTCGGGTACCAGTTGCTTTGTCAATTTACGCAGTTGCTGCGTTGGCGACGGACTGCAGGCCGCGGGCTTCGATTTCGAATGCGCGCATTTTGTATTTTTGGATTTTGCCGGACAAGGTGGCAGGGAAGGCGTCGACAAAGCGGATGTGCTCGGGGATTTTGTAGTAGGCGATCTGCGCCTTGCAGAACGCGCGGATCTCTTCTTCGGTTGTGTCGATATCGGGCTTGAGGCCGGGGCGCAACCGGACCCAGGCTACGACGATTTCGCCCAGGCGCGCATTGGGAATACCGACGACCTGGACTTCGTCGACCTTGGGATGGGTGTAGAGGAACTCCTCAACTTCGCGCGGGTAGATATTTTCGCCGCCGCGAATGATGACGTCGCGGGAGCGGCCGGTGATGTGGATGCAACCGTCGTCCCGCATGACGCCGAGGTCGCCGGTGTGCAGCCAGCCATCCGGCTTGATGACCAGCGCGGTGCCCTCGGGATCGCCATCGTAGCCCTTCATCAAGGCATAGCCGCGCACGTAGACTTCGCCCTGCTGACCGGTGGGTAACGTTTCGCCGGTTTCAAGCGAGGCGATGCGGATTTCGGTTTGTGGCATGGCGCGGCCGACAGTGTTGACACGGACTTCGATGGTGTCGTCGGCGTCGCTCATGGTGACGACGGGCGAGGTTTCAGTTTGTCCGTAGGCGATGACGAGTTCGTGGATGTGCATTTCGCCGAGGACGCGCTTCATCAGCTCGACGGGGCAGGGAGCGCCGCTCATCATGCCGGTGCGTAGGCTGGTCAAGTCGAAGCTCGCGAAGTCGGGATGCTGAAACTCAGCCACGTACATGGCGGGAACGCCGTAGACGCTGGTTGCGCGCTCGTCATGGACTGCCTTGAGAGTCGCGCGCGGGTCGAAGGTCCAGTTGGGCAGGATAATTGCAGCGCCGGAGTTGACGGCGGACATGGTGCCGATGACGCATCCGTAGCAATGGAAGAGCGGCACGGGCACGACAATCTTGTCCCGCTCGGTGTAGTGGAATCCCTGGGCAAGATACTGCCCGTTGTTGACGATGTTGTGGTGAGTCAGCAGGACGCCTTTGGGAAGGCCGGTGGTTCCGCTGGTGTATTGAATGTTGGCGACGTCGTCGATGGCCACATGGTCAGGCAGGCGGCCCTCAGCCTCGAGCAGCGCCGGCCACTCGGGTGCGTCGAAGTAGATGGTGTGCTCAAGCGCAAGATTGAGGCCATGGCGAGCGCGGGCGAGGATTTCTTCGTAGTCCGCGTGCCTGTCTTTGTGCCAAAGGAAGAGCGCCTTCATATGCGAGCGGGTGAGGGTGAACTGCAACTCGTGCGAGCGGTAGGCGGGGTTGACGTTGACCAGCGCGGCGCCGGCGCGCGCACAGCCCATATGCATCACGATCCACTCGATGCAGTTGGTAGACCAGAGGCCGACCCGGTCGCCGCGGCGAATGCCGAGCGCCCAGAGGCCACGCGCCACGCGATCGGCCTGCGCACTGAGTTCAGCCCAGGTGAGCCTCTTTGACTGGTGGCAACTGGCCACGGCGAGCCGGTCAGGATACCGATCCGCTGCGCGGTGAAGCAGTTGGCCGATGGTCAGATCGAGCAGCGGGCGGCTCGGCCCACGCGCGTAGCTCACAGTAGACAGATTCTCTTCTACGGGCATAGTTCAGTTCTACAGGATGCAACGAACGGCAGTTTACGCCGGCCGACCCGCAGTGGAGTGTGATTCAACTCACATTAAGCCGACTGGCAATCAAGGCGCGCATCAGACGTCGAATTCAGCGGATTCCGTGTCTTGCCCTGCTTCGGCTTCCATGCCGGCGAGGATCTGCTGCAAGTCGATGAACTCTGGGTTTGCGTGGAGGGGCTTCAAGCGCGGATCGGCGAGAGTCTGGAAGAACCACGGACATCGGATCTGATTGGAGGCGTGGAGTTCGGCCAATGCGGCGTCGAGATCGCCCAGGGCAACATAGGCGGCGGGCATGAAGGCTCTGAGGAGGAAGCGTTCCCTGCCAAGCCATTGCAGGCGTTCGAGGATTGCGCCGGCTTCATCGGTTCGCCCGGCGCAGGCCAGGGCATAGGCATCGACTTCAGTGGCCAGATCGAAGTAGGGGAGCCGCTGGGCCAGGCGCCGCGCCAGTTCAGTTGCCTGGGCGGCCTCACCGTTGTAGGCCAGAATGATCGCTCCATAGAGATTGGCTGCACCATCTTCCGGGAACTGTTGGAGCGTTTTGCGGATCTGGTCGACACTGGCGCTGCCGTATGCCGTTGAATCGACGCCGCCGGCGAGATGGAGGGCCCAGGCAAGGCGGGCTTGCAGGCAGGCGGAATATGGATCGAGCTCGATGGCTGCACGCAGCAAATCGATGGCCTGGTTAAAGCGGCCCTGGCTGAGCGCGAAGATGACGCGCGTGCGCGTAATCCACTGGTCGTGCGGCAGATGAGCAGAGGATGAATAGGCAAGGCGCGCCGCGGGAAGATTGCGGTCGAAGTGAAACTGGACCCAGCCGAGGGCGGGCAAAACAGCTTCAGGGCGGATGGCTCCCTGTTCATCACTCCGTCGACGAGGATCTGTCGCCGGGGACCCAGCATCAGCACCCCAGCGACGAGGACCTGTCGCCGGGGACCCCGCAGCAGCGCTCCGGCGAACAATGTCGGCGGCGACCATAGGCGACATATAGCCGTAGATGCTTTGCGCGACGCAGAGATTGACCAGATCGACGCGGGCCTCGATCAGCGTCGGATCGAGTTCGGTAGCGCGCAACAGATGCTGGAGGCCATCCTGCATGCGGTGGCGCTCCAGGGTCTGCCATTCATGGTGCGCCCGCTGGAAGATCTCGTAAGCCTCGCGCTGCTGCAGGCTCGTGCCGTCCTCTGGCTCGGCAACGGCGGAGATTGAAAGGCCTTCCTCCAGTTGGTCGGCGGCCGGAGGAGGCTGGCTCTGAGTGGCGGAAGCGGTCGCGGAGCCGAACGCCGGCTCTCGCGCAAACTGGTAGTCTTTGTGAGCGTTGGAGCTGAGGCGAAAGGCAAGGCGGTCCGCCAATTCCGCTTCCAGGCCGGCGACCCGGACTCGCTCGACGAGCAAGTCTTCCACCCAGACCTGGGTTCCATCCTCGACGCGGATCATTTCAACCCGAAGCCGATAGTGCATGGGCAAGGCGCGCAGGGTTCCTGCGAGGACGAAGTCAGCTTTAAGCGTTTCGCCGGTCTCAAGGGCGGTGAGTCCCCGCCGCGCCAGCGTGAAGACCGAATCCTGAGCGAGGACAGAAACGGATGCGGGCCGGGTGGCGCCGAGGCGGGCCATGGTCTCTTCGGCAACGACGGCGCCGAGATGATCGGGGACGCCGAAGCCGCCGTTGAAGGGAAAAATCGCCAGCCGGGGCAGTGCGCCGCCGGTCCCGGAGCCCTGTGCCCGCACGCTGGCGATGAAGCGATATCCGCGCTTGTAAACGGTTTGGATGCACTCCTCCGGCTCAAGCCGCGCGCGCAGGGAGGATACACACTTGGGCACGCTGTCGGCGGTGACGTGCACATCGCCCCACAAAGCCTGCCTCAACTCCAGAGGCGTGACAATGCGGCCGGGATTGGCGAGCAGCAGCCGCAGGGCCGCCAGCTCTTTGGGGGGCAGGTGAACAAGCGTCTCACCGCGGAGCAGAGTGCCGTCGTCCTCGAGGCGAAAGGTCGCGAAACAGAGGCAGGGCTTGCCAAGAGCCGTCTTGCCAGGCCTTGGGTCTTCAGAACCCATTTTTTCGAGTCCCGAATTCTCAAGTCCCGGCTCAGCAGAATTAAGTGGACGCATCCGAACCAACGCAATTCTTCGGAATCCTGGCGAACCAGTCCGCCGACGTTAAACCGCCCGCCCCGGGCGGATGGGAACCGCCTGCCGGTGCGGAAAACCTGGCGAGCGGTCGATCTAGGGAAAGAAGGTGCAGCAAACTTGCCTGAGCTTCGGTATTTGAATGAGCGCAGTTTTTTCTGTGATTTCATTATCAGCCCATTTGGGTCGGAGTGGGGGCTTCAGAAGGCGGAATCTTCACTCTTGTGCGCGAAAAAGCGGTTACTTAGTGCCAAACTAGTAAACAAAACCGGCAGAGCGCATCTCGAACAATCTTTGGGCCTTGGCTGAGTTTTGGAGGGAAGGGGTGAAAGGGTCGGTCTGATCGGTGGATGGAGACTGCCCCCTCTCTGAGCGCAAAAGAGTGCAGGATTTGTTGATTCCCCACGGGTCGCGGAAATCAGTAATTCGATTTGAATGCGTAGGTTAGACCCATGGTGAATTGGAACGAGTTTCGCTGGGTCGGAGGCAAAGATACGGGGGGATCGTTGAGGTAGCTGTCCATGGTTCCCAGTGAAAAGCTGAGGCGTTTGTAGGCCGGGAAAGCAAAAGTATCAGTTTCGTTGGCGGAGTATGCCCGCATGTTGTTGTAGGCAGGAATAAACGAAAGTCCCTGCGTATAGGTGAACAGTTTGAGGTGGAGTATCGAGTTGGCGGCGAAGGTGGACCCGATCAGATTCTGATTGCCGCTCGAGGTGCCGGAGATGAACTGCTGCTTTTCGTATTGCACTGTTCCTTTCAGGTTGGCTTCCAACTTTGGGGTTTTGAGAACTGTCCATCCAAAGCCGCCGCCATAAATCTGCTGCAGGTCGAGGTCTTGGGCAAAGTTGTGATCGAATGCCGTCTGGGCGAGGGCAAAGAAGCGAGGCGAGAAGTATTCGTCGCGTTCGGCGTCGGCGTGATAGATGGCGGATTTTGTGATGACGGCGGGCACCGTTGTGGCGCCGGAGGTATAAGCAGGCTGCGTGATTTTGCCGAAAGAGCCGGTGAAGTCGACCGAAGTTCGATCGCGCGGATTGAGCCAACTTGCCGTGGGAACGGTGCGCACTAAGCCGATTCCACCGGATACGGTGTACTGGTTTTGCGTGGCGGCCACCAAAGTTGCTCCGGCGGTAGCGGCGCCGTTCCATCCGGAGAAGAACCCGGGCCCGTGGTTTAGCTGTTTATCCAGCTCGGCTGGATCCAGAATGTATTGCGCGGTCTTGACGGGAATCGGCGCCTCGGCAGAGGCGTTCTCAGGATGCAAAGTGAGCTGTTGATCTGTCAATTCCAGGGTTCCCACGGGAATCTGGCGCACAGCTTTCTTGCTGCGCACCTTCACCTGGTCATTCAGGACGGCAAATTTCTGGCTCGTATGCAGCTCTTTGATCTTGTCCCACCCGAGGGCAATGTCGCCGAGCGCATCGCTATGGAAGGTGACTTTACCGGCGATCTCATTGACGAGCTTGCCGTGCAGCGTGTCTCCGTTGCTGAGCACGAGCACATCGGGCTCTGGGCTTGCGGTGGGTTTGGGCGTTGGATTGCTTTGTGCGGCGCAAAAGATGGTGGCGCAGAAACAGGCCGCGAGAGCAAAAGGGCGCAGGCTGCGGTGAAGAGATGAAAGAGAGACAGGGGAGTTCGGGATCATGGAAGTAAACCTCTGAGGGAGAAGTGGGTTACAGGGGAAAGCGCCCGCGATTTCTGGTTAGATGCGCGTCCGCCAGAGCGAAGATAAACCAGAGGCCGCGGGTTTTGGCAAACGCGGGGTAGCGCGGGAGAACTTCAGAAATACTTCCGCAGTCTGAAGCGCGCGAACTGCCAGAATTGACAGGAAGCCGGGCCGGGCGCGAGCCGGTTTTCCGGAGGAGAAGGAGAACGCATGTCGAAGACAGTTTCTTACGCGCAGTGGTCGCTGGAACCCTATTGCATTGGCATGAAGCTGCGTTCGCTGCGCACGCAGAAGCGGCTGACGCTGTCAAGGCTTGCGGCCGAGACCGGGCTGTCGACGGCACTTTTGTCGAAGCTGGAGACGGACCGCATGATTCCGACGCTGCCCACGCTGGCCACCATCAGCCGCGTGTATGGGGTGGGGATGAGCCACTTTTTCTCAGAGCCGGCCCGGCACACGTTGTCGATCACGCGGAAGGCACACTTTGAGGGCGATGGCCGCGGCCTTGAGCCGGTGAAGGTGACTCCCCTGAACACGGCCGAAGAAGGATCTCGGCTGCTGGCGCAGATGATTGAATTCTCACCGGGCGGATCGGCAAGCGCCACGGATTGTTTCCGCGGGAGTGCGGGCGTGGTTTATGTGCTCGAAGGCCGGTTGCAGTTGGATGCCGGCGGGATGCAGGAAGTGCTGGAGGCCGGCGATTGCGCCTGCATTGAAAGCGAGATGGCCCTGGCTTGGAGCGCAGCAGATAAGCACCGATGCCGCATTTTGGCGGTGCTGCCGAGTAAAACGAGCGTCGAGATTTAACTGAGTTCGCCAATGGCCGGCGAACACCTTTGCCGCACTGCCGCACCGGTCTGTAGGATGATTTGGGATTTGCCGGAGAGCGAAGAAAATGCGGCCAAACGTAAACCTGATGAAAGCCACGCTGACCGGCGCCCTGGGCGGGTTGTTGTTCGGTTTTGACACGGTCGTGATTGCCGGCGCGATCGATGCGCTGGTGAAGCTTTATGGGCTAAGCCCGCAGGAGAAGGGTCTGACTGTAGCCATCGGCCTGGTGGGCACGGTGATTGGGGCGCTTGGCGCGGGGACGATTGGGCAACGGTTGGGCGGGCGCGAGACGCTGCGCATTACCGCCATCCTTTATGTGGTTTCGGCGGTGGGCTGCGGGCTGGCGTGGGGCTGGTACTCGTTCATGCTCTTCCGCTTTATCGGCGGGCTGGGGATCGGCGCCTCGTCGGTGCTGGGGCCGGTCTACATTGCCGAACTGGCTCCGGCAAAGTGGCGTGGGCGGTTGGTGGCGGCGTTTCAGCTCAATGTCGTTTTCGGCATCATGGTGGCCTACATCTCGAACTACGCCATTCGCACGCTGCACCTGGGCGCGGCGGAGTGGCGCTGGCAGGTAGGCATTGCAGGGGTTCCGGCGGTGGTGTTCTTGCTGTTGCTGTTCGGCATTCCGAGGAGTCCGCGTTTCTCCGCATCGCGGAACCGGATCGACGAAGCGCTGGAAGTGCTTCGGCTGATGGGCGAAGAGGATCCGCAGGGAGAGCTCGACGACATTCGCGCGGCGCTGGCCCAGGAACATGCGATTGCGCACGAGCCGGTCTTTCGATGGAAGTACCGCTATCCGCTGTTTCTCGCGATCTCGATTGGCGCGTTCAATCAACTGGCGGGCATCAACGCGATTCTGTATTACCTGAACAACATTTTTGCCGCGGCGGGCTTCAATCAGATCTCGAGCGATCAGCAGGCCATCGCCATCGGGGCTACGAATTTCATGTTCACGCTGGTGGGCATGTCTCTGATTGACAAGCTGGGACGCAAGACATTGCTACTGATTGGGGCGGCGGGCTGCTCGGCGTGCCTGGCGGGCGTGACGTGGGTCTTCACGACGCAATCGCATCAGAGCGCGCTGCTGGGCATTCTGGTGACGTACATCGCTTTCTTTTCCATTTCGCAGGGAGCGGTCATCTGGGTCTACATCGGCGAGGTGTTTCCGACCTCGGTGCGGTCGAAGGGGCAGGGCGTTGGGTCGGCCAGCCACTGGTTTATGAATGCGCTGATTGCGCTGGAGTTTCCGGTGGTGGTGCATTCGTTCCACACGCAAACGCCGTTTGCGTTTTTCGCGGCGATGACGGTGGTGCAGTTTGTGGTGGTGCTGCTGGTGTATCCGGAGACGAAGGGGCAGACGCTGGAGGCATTGCAGCGGAGGCTGGTGCCGGGAGACTAGGGGAGCAGGGAATAGGGAGCAGGGAATGGGGAATAGGGAATAGGGAATAGGGAATAGGGAATAGGGAAGGCTCATCCGTTGAGATTCTGCATTCCCACCCATTGCGCAAAGTGCGCACAATGGATGGGGCACCTGATGGAGCCGGGGAGTCGCTCGATTCGAGTGTGATTCCTGTCACGCGTTGTGGCTCGGTTCCACGAAAGAATGGGAACGACGGGGGGAGTTCTTCTGGCGCGCCTCGTTGAGACCAGCACATGCGCGAGGCCGATGAATGGAGCAGACACTCGATCCAGCAGAGGAGCAGGCGGCGGAGTCCTTGCAGCCCTCCCATCCGCAGCCTGCTTTCCGGTCCGAATCGCGGTCTGCCTCCATTCACGGAGAGCCATCGCCGTTCGCCGCGGCGAATTCGCCTGAGGCACACGCGCTGCGCCTGGAGATTATTGCTGTTGGCCGCAAGCTGTGGGAGCGGCAGTATGTAGACGGGAACGGCGGCAACATCAGCGTGCGGCTGGGCGAGCGATCCCTGCTGTGCACGCCGACGATGATGAGCAAGCGCGACATGGAGCCGGCGGATATCTGCCTCTCCGACCTGGACGGGAATATTCTGGCCGGGGACCGGATGCGGACCAGCGAACTGCTGCTGCATCTTGAGATCTACCGGAGCAATCCGATGGCGCGGGCCGTGGTGCATTGCCATCCGCCGTATGCGACGGCGTTTGCGATGACGGGCACGCTGCCGGAGATCGGGCTGATCTCGGAGTACGAGGTTTCGATTGGGCCGGCGGCGGTGGCGGCGTACGAGACTCCGGGGACGCAGGCGTTTGCGGAGACAGTGAGGCCGTTTGTGCGCGACCATAATACGATTCTGCTTTCGAATCACGGGATTGTTTGCTGGGCGGACACGGTGACGCATGCGGAGTGGTTTGTGGAGACCTTTGATACTTACTGCAAGACCTATTTGATTGCGCAGCAGATTGGGAAGCCGCTGCAGTTTCTGCCGGCGAAGAAGATCGAGGAGTTGCTGGAGATCAAGCGGCGGTTGGGGCTGCCGGATGCGCGGATGGGCAGCGACTGAGTTTTCCCACGCGGGATGGTTTCTCCTTGAGATTTGGGGTTGCGCGGGTCGGGAGTCGGAAAGCGAAGTAGGTGTTTCAAAGTGCGCAACCCAGCGATGTTCGAGTCGATGAGCCTCGGGCGGAGGAGTGTCGCTGTCGTTCTGGAATGACCTTAGTCACTGAATCTCCTGCGCACCGCGCGTTGCTTTTTGCTTCGCAAGGAGCGCTTGATGCGGCGAATCCACTCTTTGAATGAGAGCTGATATGGCCGCATTTCGAAGGTGCCATGCGACTCGCTTATTTCTTTCCAGTTGACAATTCTCAAGTCCATGATCCCGAGTTTGAAAAGAACTCTGTACTTGACGGCCTTCATCAGCATAGAAGCCAGGCTCACCTGCTCCTCATTAGCGGCTGCGCGCGCTGCAATCAGAAAGTCATTTATTGAGATCACTGCCGCTGCTTTTAAGAAGCCTAAGCTGTAAACGAAAGTCGAGATATCGCCGACAACCTGTGATAGGTCCGCCGTCCACTCCTCTCTATACCGATCCTGTTCCTCATCTGGCAGCTTCCGCACTGCGCAAGCGAGTACCATCCGCGATAAACCGGGCAGATAAGCTTTGATCTCGTCGACGGCCAATTTCGCCACTATTGCGTCAAGCACAGTCACGATTCCCACAGCAGCCTCCCGTTTAATGGAACGAGATCTTGAAAGACTGTTCTCGACTTCTTCGCTCCGAGCGAAGTCAGGCTGTAGAGGCGTCTCCGGGGCCGCCCAACTTCTGAAGGATCGACCGACTCCCACTTGCTCTCAAACCATCCGGCCTTCTCCAGCCTGAAGAGCACCGGGTATAAGGTGCCGGACGAGACCCCAGTGGCCTTTGCAATGTCTGCGCCAGAAAGCCCCTCCTGCGGAGCGGCAATGAATTGCCCGATAATCTTCAGGGTGGGTCCGGTGATGCGTGGTTCATTAGTCATATCGTAAGTCTACATAGGTCTATATCGAATGTCAAGGATGGGGGCACCGCCGGCTCTGGGCGAGGGAAAAGCGAAGGTGTGGTACACTGTATTTGCGCTCAGTGATTTGGTCGTGAGCGGTAGCCTGCCGGATACAGTGGCAGCTTGCCTTTTACAGATATTTTCCCCAAGCCCCTACAGCGTAGACCCTTGAGTTTCCCACCCGGCGACTCTGCCTTGGACCATGTGTTGGTCTGGCAAGCCTTAAGCCCCTGAATGTTCAGGCGCTTGAAGCCGGGAGTAAGTGGGATAGGGTTGCCGGCCGTCTATGGGACGGTTGGCGATGAAGTAGCGTGTGGCAGCTCCGGGCCAGGGCACTCTCCTCTTGAGTGATAGCTGGTCAGTCTATTGGAACGACTTTCGGTTCTCCCTTACGCATATTGATAAGCAGGCGTGCGTGTAAGTGTGACGTGTGCCTCCATGTCCAGCTCCGCCGGCAGGCCGCGAGGAAAAGCGGCTCCCGGAGCAGAAGAAAGAATTATTTTGACGACTCTGTTTTCGCAGTTCAATTTGTCCGCACCTTTGATGGCGCGGCTCAACGCCAACAAGTTTGAAACCCCCACCCCGGTCCAGGCCGGTTGCATTCCCCCAGCCCTGGAAGGCCGCGATGTTCTGGCGACCGCGCAGACCGGAACTGGCAAGACGCTCGGTTTCCTGATTCCAATCGTGGAAATGCTGCAAACCTCATCGGCGCGCGGACCCGCGGCTCATGCGCTGATCCTGCTGCCGACGCGCGAGCTCGCCATGCAGGTGGAGCAGGCGTTTCTCAGCATTCGCTCGAGCTCTGAGCAGACCGTGGCCCTGGTGGTTGGCGGCATGCAGGAGCGCGCGCAACTGGACGCGATTCGCCGCGGGGCGAAGCTGATTGTTGCCACGCCAGGACGGCTTGAAGATTACCTCAAGCGCAAGCTGGTAAGGCTGGACCAGGTGAAGATCCTGGTGCTGGACGAAGTGGACCGGATGCTGGACATGGGCTTCCAGCCAGCGATTGCGCGCATTGCCACGACGATTCCGGCGACGCGGCAAACGCTTTGCTACTCGGCCACGCTGGAGGGCGCGGTCAAGGAAGTGGCACACAAGTATCTCAACAACCCCACGCGCATCGAGATCGGTTCAGTCCTGAAGCCGGCCGAGAACGTGGAACTGCGCACCTTTGAAGTTGCTCCGGACAAGAAGCAGGAGTTGCTCGAGCATTTGCTGGGCGCGGAGAAGGGAAGCGTTCTGGTGTTTGTGCGGACCAAGCATGGCGCCGATCGCGTGGCGCGCAGGCTGACTCGCTCCGGCTGGTCGGCAACGCAGATTCACGGCGACCGCTCGCAGGCGCAGCGCAATGCAGCACTGCGCAGCTTCAGCGAAGGACGTCATCGGGTGCTGGTGGCGACAGATGTTGCCGCTCGCGGCATCGATGTGGCCAATGTTGCGCACGTGATCAACTTCGATCTGCCCAAGGTGGCCGAGGACTTTGTTCATCGCGTGGGTCGCACCGGTCGCGCATCGGCTCACGGCGTGGCTTCCACGTTTGCGGCTCCGGCCGAGCGCGGCGATCTGCGCAAGATTGAGCGGACGCTGTCGATCCAGATGAAGCGGTTCCGGGTGAGCTCGGTTGCCGAACACGCGGCGTAGAAGTACGGCTTCTAGCTGCTGGCTTCTAGCTGCTAGCTTCTAGCTACTAGCTTTTTGGTTGCGTGAAATTGAGTGCCCTGCCTTCGACGAAGAGGATTTGTCGAGGGTGGGGCACTCGCTTTTTCAGGCCTGATGTTCGAGGTGCAGGCGAAAGAAGGCTGCCTTCCGGCGCATCTTGTATTGGAAGAAAGTCTTGACAAGCTGCTCTATACCTGTTTACGCTATGCCTGTAGTGACAAGGCCTATGACCAACAATGCTTCTCGCGATTTATTCCCCGGCGCACTCGAGATGATGATTCTCGAGTCGCTTCGCCGCCAGCCCGCGCACGGATACGCGCTGGTCCAGCATATTCAGCAGCGGTCGAAAAACCTTCTACAAGTGGAAGAAGGCTCCCTTTATCCGGCGCTGCAGAGGCTGCTCAAGGCAAAGCTGGTCAAGGCCGAGTGGGGTGTTTCTTCCACGAATCGCCGGGTGAGGACGTACCAGATTACAGCCACTGGGCTTCGTCATCTGGAAAAGCAGATCTCCAGCTTTGAGCGCATGTTCGAAGGCATTTCACTAGTCCTCAAACAGGCCAAGTCCCCGGTCAGCTGAGAGGAGTCCCCATGAACTGGATCCCCGACATATTCCGTCGCCGCAAGCACCTGGACGAGATCGCCGAAGAAATCCGCCTCCATATTGAGGAGCGCGCGGAGCAGTTGAGGAGCGAAGGACTGAGCCCGGCGGAAGCTGAACGGCAAGCGCGGTTAGCCTTCGGCAACCGGACGCTTGTGGAGGAGCGGAGCCGCGAAGTGTGGGAATGGACCTTGCTGGAGTCGATCTGGGCCGATGTGCGCCTGGCCATGCGCCAGTTGCGCAAGTCCCCCGGATTTCTGATGGCTGCGGTACTTACACTGGCATTGGCGATCGGCGCAAATGCGATGGTTTTCGGTCTTTTGAACGCGCTGATTCTGCGTCCGCTGAACGTGCCGAATCCGCAAAGTCTCTACGGGATTGAGCACGGAGCCGACAAGGATGCACAGGAGTCGTATCCGGATTATCTGGATCTTCGTGATCGCAACCGCAGCTTCGACTCGCTCGCCCTTTACGGCATTGTTACGGTAGGACTGGACACAGGCAAGAATCCAGCACAGGCAATGGGCTACGAGGTGAGCGGGAATTACTTTGACACATTCGGGATTCAGCCGTATCTAGGGCGATTTTTTCACAGCGTCGACGAGCATGGACCGAACAGTGCCCCGTATGTGGTGATCAGCTACCCGTATTGGCACAGTCATTTTGAGGACGATCGCGGGGTGGTGGGCCGCGTAGTAACGATCAACAAGCATCCTTTCACAATCGTGGGCGTGGCGCCAGCTTCCTTCGAGGGAAGCTTGCTATTTTTCTTGCCGGATTTCTGGGCGCCGGTCGTGAATCACCAGCAGTACGCCGGCGATGACATTCTGAATACGCGCGACGAGCAGGACTTTATGATGGTGGCGGGCCACCTTAAAGCAGGGGTTGCGCCTGCGCAGGCGGTTGCCGATTTGAACGGCGTGGGTTCATGGCTGGAAAGGACCTATCCAAAGACCGACGCGAAGATGAGCTTCACGCTGGCGCGCCCAAGCTTGCAGGGCGACATGCTGGGTCCGCCGGTGCGAGGATTCCTGACGGGGCTGATGCTGCTTGCCGGCCTGATTCTGCTGGCGGCCTGCACCAACCTGGGCAGCCTGTTTTCCGCGCGCGCTGCCGACCGATCCCGCGAGGTTGCTTTGCGGCTCGCGCTCGGGTCGAGCCGCAGACGCATTCTGCGCGGGGTGTTCACCGAGGCTCTCCTGATTTCGCTGGCTGGGGGCGCGGTTGGACTCGTGGGCAGCGTGATGCTGTTGCGCGCTCTGAGCGCATGGCATCCGATTCCGACATTTCCCATTATTGTGCCTGTCGCTCCAGATGCTCATGTTTATTGGGCCGCATTGTTGCTGGCCCTGGCAAGCGGCTTCCTCTTTGGCGCGGTGCCGGTGCGGCAGATCCTGCGCACCAATCCCTACGAGGTGGTGAAGGCAGGATCGACGGGAGTGATTGCGGGCAACACCGGCCGGCGCGTGAATGCCCGGGACGTGTTGCTGGTGATGCAAATCTCGATTTGTGCCGTGCTGGTGACGTCGTCGCTGGTGGCGGTGCGGGGGCTCATGCAGGCGATGCACACCAACTTCGGATTTGAGCCCAGGAACGCAATGTTGGTGAATACGGACTTGGATATGGCGGGATACAGCAGCGAACAGGCCGCAGCGATGCAGCGGCGCATGATCGAATCGCTGAGCGCGATTCCGGGAGTCAAGTCGGTCGGGTTGATCGATCAGGTTCCACTGGGAGGCAGCGGGCCGAATGAAGATGTTTTTACCGACGAGACGACAGACCTAAGTCCCTCGAAGGCCGCGGCGCACATCATGGACTACAAGGTTTCTCCGGAATACTTTAGCGCGGCGGGAACCGCATTTTTGCGAGGCAGGAATATTTCCTGGCAGGATGACAAGAACTCTCCGAATGTTGCCGTCATCAATGAGGCGTTTGCCAAGAAGATTTTTGGCTCGGTGGGCAACGCGCTGGGTAG
>Ga0181535_10001696_pt1 | contig 28224 bp, 25 predicted proteins | sample PEATcosm2014_Bin_44_FD_119774 | JGI IMG/M metagenome (GOLD analysis project Ga0181535, IMG submission 119774) | Peatland microbial communities from MTU Mesocosm Facility, Houghton, MI, USA - PEATcosm2014_Bin17_30_metaG | ecosystem: Environmental > Terrestrial > Soil > Wetlands > Peat | place... | reverse complement strand
CGGCCGTGACGCAATTTCTCGTGCAATGGAAGCCCGTCCGCGAAGGCTGCTCGGCGGTGATGATCAACTGCTAGGGTCCCGAGTCTGAAATACGCAACACTACACGGGCTGTCATTCTGAGCGAACGGGGCCCCGAACGTCTTTCAGTTCGGGGGTGGTGAGTTGAAGAATCCGCGGTTGTTCTTCAATGAACTTCAGACCCTCCACGCTAGGGAACTTCTGATCGAGCGGGTGTTTTGAAAGGGCACCGACTTCAGTCGTGCCGTACACCTCGCTGATACAACCTGGGCTTTAGCCTCTGAGGGACGCTTCACTAAAGCCCGCGATGCTCGTCAGCTGATCGGGGACAGGTGCTTGGTGTTCTGGTAGGTGTAGACGATGCGGTGAGCCACGGTGATGGTCGAGAGCACGGCCAGCACCCATAGCACGGGAGCCATCGCGCCCCAGTGGTTGAAGATTGCGCCGATGATCACCAGCACAATCCGCTCCGGCCGTTCCATGAAGCCCACCTTGCACTGCCCGATCAAGGCCTCGGCGCGGGCGCGCGTATAGCTGACCATGAGCGAAGTCACCATGACAAAGGCAACCAGCACGACATACCTGAAGCGGTTGATGCGCCCGTAGTAAACCAGCAGCCCGAAAAAGAGCACCACGTCCGAGTAGCGGTCGATTACCGAATCAAAAAACGAGCCGAAGACCGTGACCTGGTTGTTGCGCCTGGCCACGCGGCCATCGAGCATATCGAAGGCTCCGGCGGCGAAGATCACGCAACCCGCGGAGAAGAACATGCGTCCGGCGTTGGTGGCGTTGGCGTGGCCAAAAAGGAATGCGGCAACAATGTTGATAACCAGGCCGATGAAGGTGAGCGCGTTGGGCGAGATGCGGGTCAGCGCCATGCCCTTCACGAGCTTGTCGAGAAGCCATCCGCAGGCGCTGCCGAATGCGCTGGTCCAGGTGATTGCCATCTTGCTTACTTCTGCTCCTGACTCTCGGCCGGGTTGGCCTCGGGCTGGGTGGCGGCCGCTTCGGCTTCATCGTGAATCGTGGTCAGCTTCAGAATCTCCAGTTCGCGCTTGCCATTGGGCGTGACGATGGTGGCTGTGTCGCCCACCTTCTTGCCCACAATCCCACGGCCGATGGGCGAGGTGGTCGAGATCAGCCCCTTCGAGACATCGGACTCTTCGCTGGTCACAAGGCGGTAGACGATTTCTTCATCCTTGGTGGAGTCGAAGACCACCACAGTCGAGCCGAAGCCGGCCTTGTCTCTGGGAATGTTGGTAAGATTCACCAGCGACAACTCGGCCATGCGCCGCTTCAACTGGCCCAGGCGCGCGTCGACGAAGGTCTGGCGCTGCTTGGCCATGTGGTATTCGGCGTTCTCCGAGAGGTCCCCCATGGCCACCGCCTTTTTGATTTCGGCGGGAAGCTCATGCTGGAGCTCGTGCTCGAGGAGTTCAATCTCGGCTAAAAGCTGCTTTTTGATGTGTTCGGGCATCATATTCCGTGGCGGGGAGCGAGGATGCTCAATCCGCGAGAGATAAAAGATCTTAAGTTCCGATTATACGCGGGGGAAAAGGCAGGAGACAGAGATCAGAGGTCAGGGGTCAGAGATCAGGCGAACGGTGCGAACAAGAAGCCACATGGGGCCGGGCTACCACGGTTTCAGGGGCAAAGGCTCAGGCGCCCGCACTCGACCCACGCTGATCCATCTTTCGCGCGGCCTAGACTGATCCTTGACCTGTGACCTCTTTCCCCTGCTCCATAAACGACTGCAAGATCAGCGTAGCCGCCACCTGGTCTACCACGCGGCGATGTTGCTGGCGGGGGTGGCCGGCCTCGTACAAGATCTGATGCGCCTCGCGCGTCGTCAGTCGCTCGTCCCACAGGTGGATGGGCAAACCGGTTAGCTCACCCAGTTCGGCGGCAAAGGCCTGCGTTTTGGCGGCCTGCGGGCTGACGTCGCCGGAGAGATGCACCGGGTTACCGACCACAATACCGGCCACCGAAAACCGCCGCGCCAGTCGCGCCAATGACCGCAGGTCTTCGCGCCGGTTGTGCCGCCGCTCCAAAGTGAGAACCGGCTGCGCCGTGAGGCCCAGCTCGTCCGACACGGCCACGCCGATGCGGCGGTTGCCGACATCGAGGCCGAGGTAGCGGGGATGGAGAACAGCTTCCAGCTTCTAACCCCTGAACTCTAGCTTAACGTCTGGCGCACCTGCCGAGCGGGATCAAGACCGCCCCACGCAACACCGTTTCACAGAGGCCGATTGTGCCGATCACTCCGCGTCTCGCCTCTACTCCTTGCCAGTATGTACGAACGAGGTGATATGTTCCGCAAATCGAAGTGACAATTTGAGGCATACGTCTGGCCGGGAAGACTGAGCCGTACGGTTGGGGGTCGCGGTCTCCCACCCTTGCAATAGAAAAATCTCGCAGGGATAGGGCACCCATTCTTTGAGGGTTGGTTAAGTGTGGGCCGCACGCCCCGAGGCGGGCAGAGCGGCATGTCTAAGGATGGGGATCGGGCTGCTTAGACTAAAGTCGCAAAAATGTGAGCCGATACACTGATTACCTTAGCCCAGGGAGAGACAATCATGCCTATAACATCCGAGCAGGCGATCCGTTCGTTGGCCTTGGTTTCCACAAGACCTTTGGAAGAATTCAAGGATCATATCAACGCCACCTGTTGTCAACTCACCGGCTCGACCTTGTCCTACTTCGCCACAATCGACGCCACTGAGCGCGTCCTCACAATGATTGGATGGTCGAAGTCAGCGATGATGAGCTGCGCAATGATGACCAAGCCCATTGTCTACAAAATGGAGGATACCGGCCTCTGGGGCGATGCCGTGCGCGAGCGCAAGCCGGTGATCACGAATGACTACAAAAGCCTGGTCAAGCCGACCAAGAAGGGTTATCCGCAAGGTCATGTGAATGTGCGCAGACACATGAACCTGCCCATCTTCGAAGGCAAGCATATAGCGTTGGTGATCGGCGTCGGCAACAAACTGGCAGAGTACACCAATGACGACGCCAAGACGCTGCAGGAGTTCATGGATGCGGTATGGAAGCTGCTGAAACCCAAGCTTTGATTCCGCCTTTACCGTGTGCGGTTGTCTCCCACATCTCAAAATCGAGATGCGGGCCCCGCCTGGCGTTCGTGGTCTCCCACCCTTTCCACGATGAGACTGTGGAAAGGATGGGCCACCCAGACTTTTTAGGGCGCGCCACCCGCCGATCTGGTTGCCGCACTTAAGGAGTCCATCACCTATTGCGACACGGCCTACAGCAGCATGAATGACACGTCGGGCGCTCAGATGATCCAGTTCTTCGGACGCAGCATGCCGAAGCTAGGAGTGCTGATCATCAACAACATGCACGATATGGAGCACTACGGAAACCTCGTCACCTACATGCGAATGAAGGACATCGTTCCTCCAAGCAGCACGCCGCCGCCCCCGGCACAGGGGAATAGTTCGCCGCCGAAGGATTGAAGCGCATTTTGGCCGGCAACTTCCACATCTCGGAATCGAGGTGCGGGCAAACTGCTTGAGGCAAAATGCGGTCGAATCCCATGATTTTGGCCCGAAAATGGGCCAAAAATGATCGAAATGCGGCCAAATCCGTGGTGCATGTTTACCTATAAGTCAACAGTATGATGTATTAAGTTGTTCATTTATTGATATTTATCAGAATAGAGTGGCGGAAAAGTGGCTCAAAAAGGGGGTGGGGCAGGGCTGTTTTTGGCTGGATTTTGAAGCCCGCATCGGTATGGAAGAAGCTTTGCTTACGGACATCATGCGCCCTCGGAGCTTAATTATCCGCAAGCTCCTGCGCCACCTGCGGAGGGGCCAGTTGCCTTCGGCGAAGCTGATTGAGGTTCATCGTCTCCCACATCTCAGAGTCGAGATGTGGGCCACCCGGTCTTATGGGTAAGTCAGACCTTGGCCGCCCGCCCGCCTGAATCCATTAGCGATTGCCTATCAGGCTCAGAATGATTGCGATGCCGATTATCACAGCGAAGAACACGATCAACTCAATCTTGTTATCGCTTACGCCACCTTTTTGAGTTGTATTTGCGACGCTCATTCTCGCTTCCATCTGTTCCTTCTCGATCTTTTGGTTCTCTATCATCTCGTCGTAAATCGAATAGTCTGGATCTGCGAGCTTGCCGAAAAGTGAATTCGTGGAGATTGATTTCGAAGTCTCGCTAATTCCCGCGCCGAAGGAACCCACTATTTCTGAGTAATGCTCATGCCAAGATTCCTCCAGCCCTTCAGGTTCAATATGTCCATCAGTCGCAATACCCCATCGCGTCGTCCGGGTAGTACGGCGTGTGCACCTATTCTTTCTAAAGAACTCATAGGTTGATGCCGCATGTACTTTGACTTCTTCGGGGCTAAGAGTCAATATGTTCTCCTTGAAGCCCGATATGTTGCGTATTGCCCACGCAATCTCCCCGACGGCCAAACCCGCCTCGGTCAAAACCCACAATCGGTCCTCCTCAATTCCTAACCCCTCAATCATCAAGAGATTCGCACACATCGATGCGGCAATCAGCGATAATGCCTTTGCATGGTCTCCGCTCTCGATTGCGGTTGAGAATCGTGGATCGTTATACATCGAATCTGCTATATCTTCGATTGCGAAGCCGGCTTCATTAAGTTGTCGGAACTCGTTTAGAAAAATGGGAAGTTGATCGCCACCGATACCGCAAGCACGTAGCTCCTGAATATTGATGGGTATTTCGCACATGGTTGTTTTCTCCACCATTCCAATTGTCCCTCATCTGACCAGTAGTTATCGTTTATGATTAATGTTTGAGAATTGAGAACTCTGTTATCGTCATTTCATCGCCGAGGATACTATTGACAGATATGCATTGATCACTTCTTTCAGTTCTCTCTTAGTTAGGCTCCCAGCCGCCGCCTTTATTTTATTAATAGATCTCATTTCATATTGCATCCTCATGGGCTCACTTAAGGGCTTCTTGCGTGCATTTGTGATTAGATGCCAAGCGTCCAACGCGGAATTCGAGAACTGTTCATCTCGAAAATACTGTGATCCTTCAAAAATCGCTTCAACCCGATTCCTGAGCGAAGAATCATATTTCGGCGCAAGCAAAATTCGCCCGAGAACGGAGCAAATGAATTTGATTTTAACTGTTGCCATCTTCGGTGATCCTTCTTTTTGGAGTTGTTTGGCTTCAGGTGCCCCAGGTCTCGATTTTTGAGACCTGGGAAACCACGAGAAGCAGGTCCTTCGACTTCGCTGCGCTTCGCTCAGGATGACAGCAATCAGCGAGGTTACTCCTCTTCTTCTTCTATTGGGCGTTTGGCGTTGGCTAGGATTTTTTCGGCCACTAACTGCGGGACTATGTCGTAGTGGTCCATCTCCATGCGGTAACTGCCCTTGCCTTGAGTCATCGAAGTTAGAAGAGTTCCATAAGTGAGCATCTCTGCCATGGGGACCTGGGCATTGATAACTGTCGTCCGGCCCTTGGACTCCATGCCGCCTACGCGGCCACGGCGTGAGTTGAGATCGCCCATCAAAGTCCCGGCGAACTCGTCGGGGGCCTCGATCTCTACTTTCATGACTGGCTCAAGCAGGCAGGGCTTGGCTAACTCCATGGCCTTGCGGAAGGCGATGCGACCCGCCATCTTGAAGGACATTTCATTGGAGTCGACGTCGTGATAACTGCCGTCGAAGACGACAGCCTTGAAGTCGACGACCGGATAGCCGGCGAGATAGCCGCGGGCGGCCGACTCAACAATGCCTTTCTCGATAGCCGGGATGAAGTTGCGCGGGACTGAACCGCCGAAGGTCTCGTTGCCAAATTCGAAGCCGCCGCCGCGAGGCATGGGCTCCATGCGGATCTTGCAGTCGCCGAACTGGCCGTGGCCACCGGTCTGCTTCTTGTGGCGGCCTTGAGCCTCGGCCTTGACGCGGATGGTTTCGCGGTAGGGGACCTTGGGAGCTTTGAGAGTGACTTCTGCGTGGTAGCGCTTTTTGAGGCGGCTGACGATGGCCTCGATGTGCGGCTGGCCGGCGCCGGCGATGAGGAATTCGTTGGTCTGCGGGTCGCGGAAGAAGCGGATCAGTAGGTCTTCTTCCATGAGCTTGTGAATGGCGGGGGCGAGTTTGTCTTCGTCGGCGCGGGACTTGGGCTCGATGGCGTAGGTCATGGCGGGCTCGGGAAGGGGATGGAGATCGATCTGGATCTCTGAACCCTTCGCGCCCAGTGTGTCGCCGGTGAGAGTGACGCGGAGCTTGGCTACCGCGCCCAGATCGCCGGCGTGCAGTTCAACGACTTCGACGGCTTTGCGGCCCTGCATCACTGACAAATGAGACAGACGTTCCTGATCGCGCCGCGTGTAGTTCTCGACGGTGGCGTCGTTTTTGACCACGCCGCTGATGACTTTGAAAAAGCTGATGCGACCCGCGAACGGATCGGTCATGGTCTTGAAGACCATCAGCGAGAGAGGCTCGCTGTCGGCGATCTTGCGGGTGACCTTGGGGGCTTCGGCTCCGTCTTCGCTGGGGGGCGCGGCGTCGATCGTCGGGGTGCGCACGGCGATGGGGGCGCGTTCGACAGGCGAGGGGGTATAGGCCTTGATGAAGTCGAGCAGGTGGTCGAGGGCGATGTTGGAAAGGCCGCTCGAAAAAAGCACGGGGAAGATTCGGTCTTCGCGGATGGCTTCGTGGAGAGCGGCGGTGAGGTGCTCTTTGGTGAGCGTGCCGGTCTCGAAGTACTCCTCCATCAGTTCGTCTTTGCCTTCGGCGATGAGCTCGACCAGCGCCTCATGGCGGGTCTTGGCATCGGCGGCCAGGCCGGCGGGAATCTCAGCGGTCATCTTGCCGCGGCCATCGCCGCTGGGGGTGTAGTAGAAGGCCTCCATGGTGACGAGATCGACAACACCGCGAAAGCCCTCGGCGCCGGAGATGGGAAGTTGTACGGGCACGCAGTTGCGGCCCCAGCGATCGACCAGGTCGTCAATCAGGGCGCTCAGTCCGCCTCCGCCGCCGGCCTTTGGGTGGTCCATCTGGTTCACGAGTACGATGCGGGGAAGGCCTGCTTCGTCGGCATAACGCCAGACGCGCTCAGTGACCGGCTCGATGCCATTCTGGGCGTTGACCACGACGATGGCAGCCTCGGCGGGCAGCAGGGCCGCGCGGGCCTCATGGGTGAACATGTGAAAGCCGGGAGTGTCGATGAGATTGATCTTGACGCCCTGCCACTCGGCAAAGGCGACGGCGTTTTGCATGGTTGCGCCGCGGGCTACTTCTTCTTCGTCATAAGCGGTTACGGCTGTGCCGTCTTCGACACGGCCCTGGGTGGGGGTCATCTTGGCGGCATGCAGCAGAGCGGCGATCAGGGTGGTTTTGCCACTGTGCGCATGCCCCACTACAGCTACGTTGCGGATCTCACTTCCCTGGTACGTTTTCATTGCAGTTCTCCTCTAGTTTTGCTTTTTGGTGTCAGAATCTGCGGGGGCATTTGGAACAGGGACAGGGAAACCATGGGGACGTCCGTGAGGGCGTCGCGGTGGCCGGATTGGAGGGCCACGCGTCCCGGTTTGCCGTCTACCTCGTCCATAAGGCGTTCAACCTATAAGGTTTGGACCGTGAGGGTCTCGGGCCGGCGCCATGCGGTGAAGGCCAGGCTGCATCCGCAGAGCGTCTTTCTAAGAAACTCGGATGCTATCACACGGGGAGTGTGAACGTCCTGTGACATGAGCCACCACCCGCGGCCACCCGCGGTGGGGTCAGCCGCCTTCGGCACGCTTCGGATAAACTCTTCATTGCGATGGACAGATTATGACTAAAACGACTATAATTATGGTTGTTAAATGCGGAGGTGTCGATGGCTCTGTGGCAGGTGCAGGAGGCGAAGACGCGGTTGAGCGAGGTGATCGAGGAGGCGCGCGGCAGCGGTCCACAGATCATCACCCGTCATGGAAGGGAGCGGGCCGTTCTGCTGTCGATTGAGGATTATCGCGCGCTCACGGCCCACAAGCCGGACCTGAAGACCTATCTGTTGGGCGGTCCGAAGGTCGATAGCTTCGAGATCGAATACGACCGGGATACGGGCCGGGAGATCGAGTTGTGAGCGGACGATTGGAGTACTTGCTGGACACCAATGTTCTTAGCGAAACGCGCAAGAAAAAGGCCGACGCTGGCGTGATCTCATTCCTTGAGAGCGCCGATTCCTCGACTCTATACATCAGTGTGCTCACGCTCGGCGAGTTGAGGAAGGGCATCGCCAAGAAACAGAGAGAGGACCCGGAGATGGCCAAGAGGCTTGCCGGCTGGGCCGAGGGGCTGGAGTTGAGTTTTGCCGACCGGATTCTAGGCATCGACGTAGCCACGGCGAGGTTGTGGGGAAACTGGTCCAGTGAACGGCCAAGACCCGTTGTGGATACTCTGCTGGCAGCCACAGCCGTATTGCATGGATTGACCTATGTGACTCGCAACATCCGCGACGTGCGCGGCATACCGGTAAAGCTGCTCGACCCGTGGACGGAATAGGCGCTTGCGGTGCGGCCACCCGGGTGGGGCTGGCGGCTTTCGGTTCGGCGCAACGAGGGCAACTGCACTGGCGCGGGTCCTGGTCCATCGGCGACAATGCTTTCGTTATGGACAAACTGACTCGCAGGGATTTTCTGCTGACCGCTTCCGCCGCTACGCTGGCCGCTGCCGCTCCGTCACTGGCCGCAACTTCATCGTCCGCCAAGGGCCGAAAGCGGGTGTTTGTTGGCTCAAGTACATCCGAGGGGATTCTGGCCTATGACTGGGATCAGGAGACCGCCGAGCTAATACCCGTCGGAGTGGCCGCGAAGCTTGCCAATGTGGCCTGGATAACTTACTCCCCGAATCGCAAGGTTCTGTTTGCCGCTTCGGCAGTGGATAGCTTCAATGGCAAGCCGACGGGCGGAGTGGTCAGCTTCAGCGTGGCGAATGGCGAACTGCATCAGACCTCTCAGCAGAACTCGGCCAGCACGGGCACTTGCCATATTGCTCTGGACCACAAAGGGAAGGTGCTCATTTCGGCCGACTACAACGGCGGCAGCGCGGCGAGTTTTCTGGTGATGGACAGAATACTCAGCCCGGCTGTTTGGAGCGAGCACTACTCAGGCGGCGGGCCTAACAAGGACCGGCAAGAGAAGGCTCACGCGCATTTTGTGTCATTCTCGCCCGACAACCGATTTGCCTACATCAATGACCTGGGCAGCGATTGCATTCACATTTACAAGCTGAACGCCGAAACGGCGATGCTGAGTTCAGCCGGGAGTTATAAGGCCAGGCCTGGTGCGGGGCCGAGGACACTGCACTTTCATCCCAACGGGCACACGGGTTACTCGGTCAACGAGCTGGATTCGACGGTGGATGTGCTGGAGTGGTCGAAGGCGGACGGCGGGCTAACTCTTGTCAACCGCGTTGAGTTATTGCCCGAGGGCTATCATGGGCCGACGCGGGCCTGTGACACGGTGATGACTCGCGATGGTAAGTTTGTCTATTTTGCCAATCGAGATAATAACTTCCTTTATAGCTTCCACGCGGAGTTTGAGAGCGGGAAACTAACTCCGATCGCAAGAAGTAACTGCGGCGGCAAGACTCCACGGAACTTTGTGCTCGATCCGACGGAGAATTGGATGCTGGTGGCCAATCAGGATTCGAATCTGATTAGTGTCTTTCGGCGGAATACCCAGACGGGTGCGCTGGCCGATGAGGGAAAGAGTTTCGCCGCGGCCGAGCCTATGCGGATTCTGTTTTAGTTAACGAAGTGATTGTGGTTTGTAGATGAGGCTAAGTGAAGTTCGCGGTATCCCACCCTTTCCGCAGAAGAAAGCGGAAAGGATGGGGCACCCGGCGCCAAAGCCTCCAAATTTCCACGCTTCTATCTTCTGGCGATGAGTGGGGCACATGCCTCATTTATGAAGAAATTAATAATGAGTGGTGAATGAGGGATTCCAGTATGTGATAATAAAATGATCATCAATAGAGACAGGTAGACCACAGGCTATTCGGGAAGTCCAAACCTTTTCCCGTTGACCGCAGAGGGTTTGGAACCGATATATCTTCGCCTGGACGACCGTTCCCCCAGTTACCCAAACGTCCACAATCCCATCCCACTCGTGGTCTCTACAATTCGTCACCTTTGTATTGGCATAAGGAATGAAACAATCTCCCTCGCGATCAGATTGTCCGAGCTGATCTTCTAATAAAAGCAAACTTCTAAAGTCGATATCCGTCTTTAGACGCTTGGCTAGACGGTCCGCTCTGCGATCCTCGACGCCCATCCAGATGGACTTGATCCCGAAAAGAATCAGAAGGAAGATAATGAGCCAAAGCACCGAAATGCTGAAGTCCTTCAAACCTCGACCTGCTCCACTCATCGCGAATTTCTCCCGATGGACCGGACGGAGTTTATCCGGAATTTCCGTTTTGCCTTTCTGGCTGCTAACCAACATACCACCATTTGCCTCCGCTCGGCAGGTGGCCCACTCGCTAATTCTGCCATCCGTCTAACCCTTTCTAAAGGGCACAGCTCTTGCTTCATCCCACCTGAAAGGTAATAGGGTGTCATCCGGCTGAACAAGTAACTGCCGTTCGCAGCCTCAGGCGCCGACGAGGACGGGGATGGCAAATTCCACATTTGCGTCGACGGGAGCGGCGGCTTCGGTCGTTACGGGCACATGAGCCAGTTCCCAGGCTGAGCGGTCCTTAATCAAACGGGAGACTAAAGCCGTGTGCATGGCGTGACCGGCGCGCTCGGCTACCACGTGGCCTTCGATGCGGCGGCCGGCCAGGGCCAGGTCGCCAATCAGATCGAGTACCTTGTGGCGCACATACTCATCGTCGAAACGCAGCGGACCGTTGACCGGGCCTTTGGGTCCGAGAATGATGGCGTTCTCCGGGCCCGCTCCGCGGATTAGGCCCATGTCGCGCAGCTTCTTCTCGTCGGCCTGATAGCCGAAGGTGCGTGCCGCGGCGATGTATGTGCCGTAGGTCTCCGCGGCCAGATCGATGCTGGAGCTTTGCCGGCCCACAGGCGCGGGAAAGTCGATGGTGTATTCAATGCTGTACCCGGAGCCGGGATAGACACCGATGAACTTGTTTCCCTCGCGCACCTCGACCGCGCGCAGTACGCGAATGCTCTCGCGTCGGCGGCGCTGGGTGCGAATGCCCGCACTCAAGAATGCCTCGACATAGGGAAGCGCGCTACCATCGAGGATGGGAAGTTCGAGGTTGTCCACTTCGGCAATGATGTTGTCGACGCCCATGCCGATGAGGGCAGAGAGCAGATGTTCCGTAGTCTGAATCAGGACGCCCTGGCGCATGAGACTGGTGGCGTAGCTGACTTTGGCCACGTACCGGCCTATGGCGGGGATCTCAAAGTTGTCAAGGTCTGTGCGGCGGAAAACAATGCCCGAGCCGGCCGGAGCGGGCAACAAACGCATGGTCACCGGCGCGCCAGAGTGTAGCCCAACCCCAATGAACTCCAGGGGTGCGACAATCGTCTGTTCCAGGTGCGCGGGTGTCAACTGCGCAGAATTGGGCAAATACTCATCTCCGGCCACGGAAAAAATCAAATGCTGCAACAAGGTTAGACGGCAAGGGCTATCCCCGTCCTGTGGCATTTTTGCCACACTTTGCGCCGAATAGGGAAATTCAGGGTCGGAAGCCACCGCTCACAAACTGATCTAACCGTCGTAGAATCAGGGAATCTCAGATCTGGTCCCTTCGCAAGATCCCGAAAGGTACGAAAATGCAGATACCAACCGGCCTTCCCGTTTCGATGCGCGCGCTGTTGGCCGGAGCGCGCCGTAAGCAGACGGCGCTGGTCAACCTTGCACAAGAGCTGGTGTGGGCAGAGTCGCCTTCCGACAATAAGGCGGCTGTGAATGCCTGCGTGGCGCTGGCCGCGGCTTATGCAAAGGCGCTGGGCGGACGCGTGAAAATTCACCGAATGAAAGAGTTTGCAGGTCTGCTGGAGGCGCGTTTTGGGCCGAAGTGCAAAACAGGCGCGGCCGGAAGAACGATGCTATTGGGGCATCTGGACACGGTCTGGCCGCTGGGGACGCTGAAGACGATGCCCTGCAGGCTGGGCCCGGACAGTGCCGGCCAGGTTCGGCTCTGGGGTCCGGGGACGCTCGATATGAAGACGGGCGCGGCCATGGCCTTTACCGCCATCGAAATGCTGGCCGAGTCTGGAATGCTGCAGAGTGAGATCGTATTGCTGCTCACGAGCGATGAGGAGGTGGGCAGCCTGGCTTCGCGGGCCACGACCGAAGGGCTGGCGGCGGATTGCGCGCGGGTCTATGTTCTCGAGCCGGCACAGGGACTGGCTTACAAAACGGCTCGCAAAGGCGTTGGCAACTGGCGGATCGAGTTGACCGGGGTGGCCGCGCACGCGGGTGTGGACTTTGAGAAGGGCGCGAGCGCTACTTTGGAGCTGGCACGGGTGATCGAAACGGTCAGTGGCTGGACCGACCTCAAGCGGGGAGTGACAGTCAACGCCGGGGTCGTTGGAGGCGGCAGCAAGTCCAACGTGGTTGCCGCTCATGCCTGGGCCGAAGTGGATGCCCGGATTGCGCGCAAAGCGGACGGTCCGCGCATCGAGCGCCGCTTTGCCGCACTCAAGCCGGTGGACAAAAGGTGCAAATTGGCCGTCTCCGGCGGCATCAATCGGCCGCCGATGGAGCGGACTCGCACGACGGCGCGTCTTTACCTTGAGGCCAGGGCATTGGCAGCCGAGCTGGGGTTTGCTCTCGACGAGGCCTCGACCGGCGGCGCTTCAGACGGGAACTTCACCTCCGCGCTGGGCATCCCCACTCTTGACGGAATGGGTGCGGTGGGCGAGGGGGCGCATGCGCGTCATGAATCGGTGTTGGTGGAGCATTTGGCGCCTAGAACGGCTCTGCTCGCTGGTTTGCTGGCTTTGCAAAGAAGTTAAACTCGATTGCTGAAACGCCTGTTAGACTTCCGTGAGGTACGACCTGGAGCTTGATCACGCAATGAACCAAACGATTCCGATTCTATTGTTGGTGGCCACCGCAATGACTGCTGGCGCACAAAGTTCTTCCAAACCCGCCCCGGCCGCTCAATCCGCGCCGGCAGTTGCAGCGATCAATCTGCCTCCCGGAGTGCCTGCCGCCGAGGGTCCGCTTGAGACGGCCTTCTCGCTGCGCTACCAGGATCTGGTGATCGGAACGGGCACTGACGCCCAGCCCAACAAGATCTACAAGGTGCAATACACCGGTTGGCTTGGCGTAAACGGGCGCGCCGACGACGGGAGGAAGTTCGACTCGTCGTATGACCGCCGGCAGGCGCTGAAAGATGCTGATGGGAAACCAGTGCTCGATGCCCAGGGTCAGCCTCAGCTTGGCGACGCTCCGCCCTTCAGTTTCGCGCAGGGCTATGGCCGCGTGATCCCCGGCTGGGACCAGGGCTTTGGCGGTATGAAGGTCGGAGGCAAGCGGCGCATCTTCATACCGTGGCAGCTGGCCTATGGCGCGAAGGGCCACCCCGGCCCCGATGCCGCGCATCCCGGCATTCCCGAGAAGGCGGACTTGATCTTCGATGTTGAGCTGGTGGACGTGTCTGACCTGCCCTCTCGTTGACCCTTGTTCGCTACACCAACCACGTGCGGGTGACCGCGCATGCGACATGCGCATGTGCGGGAGCGCCTGATACACTTTTCAGAAGAATTACCCGGAGCTTGATAAGACCATGAGAAACACTGTCCTGATTCTGTTGTTGGCGGCCAGCACCGTCGCCGCAAGCGCCCAAACCCCCGCAAATCCTGCTCCAGCCCCAGCAAAACCGGCTACTGCCGCCAAGTCGGCAACTGCGGCCAAGCCAGCCGTGAAGACTGGCGCAACCAGTGCCAAGTCCGCGGCGCCCGCCGAGGTGCTGCCTGCGGGCGTGCCTGTCATCAAGGGACCGAAGTCAACCCTCTATTCCGTTGCCCTGCGCTACCAGGACGATAAGGTCGGCGACGGCGCCGCAGCCGAACCGGGGAAGCTCTTGAAATTCCACTTCACCTTGTGGACTGCAGGGAAGGACGGCGTGAAGTTCGACTCCTCTCTCGACCACCCCGGACAACCGGTGAAAGACAAGGATGGCAAGCCGGTGCTGGGCGACGATGGCAAGCCCAAGCTGGGCGATCCTCAGCCGATGCCAATGATTATGGGACAAGGCCGTCCAATTCCTGGATGGGACTTGGGAGCCGAGGGCATGAAGGTCAACGGCAAGCGCCTCATCTTTATTCCCTGGGAGCTGGGCTTCGGCGCGCGTGAGATTCCCGCCGCCGCCACTCATCCGGCGGTTCCTGCCAAATCCGATCTGATCCTGTATCTCGAACTGAAGGATGTGTCAGACGCACCGCAGGCGCCTCAGCGCCCGTCGGGCGGACCAGCAGGAATGCATCCGCCGATGGGTCCTGGCCCTCATCCGATGCCTGGCGCGGCGAGCGCACCGCCAGTTCCTGGTGCAGCTCCGGGGGGTGCTACGTCAGTAGTTCCGGCAACTCCGAAGCCTGCGCCTGCACCTACAACACCTGCGGCTCCGTCGGCTCCTGCTGCCGCGCCTGCTCCGGCAACACCAGCGACTCCGCCGCAGCCCCAATCCAAGTAAGGGCGAAACCAACTTCAGGCCATGGTCAGAGGCAACTCCGGCGTGGCCTGAATTAATTGGCGGGTATAGGCCTCTTTCGGATTGGCGCATAAGGCCACGGCCTCACCGGTCTCCACCAGCCGTCCATGCTCCATCACCGCGATGCGCGTCGATAGATAGCGCACCAGCGGCATGGAGTGAGAGATGAACAAATAAGTCAGCCCATACTCGCCCTGCAAGCGCCGCAGCAGATTCACAATCTGCGCACCCACACTCACATCGAGAGCCGAAACCGGCTCATCAAGTATCAGCAGCTTTGGCCGCAGGGCTAGAGCGCGGGCAATGTTGATGCGCTGGCGCTGCCCGCCAGAGAACTCGTGGGGAAAGCGATTCAATGCCGACTCGTCGAGGCCGACCTGGGCGAGAAGCTCGACTGCCTTGGCGCGCAGGGCTTTCTGCTTTTCCACCCTATCGCTAGAAAGAAGGCGAAAGGATTGGGCACCCGGGGTTCGTGGGACTCTCGATTCGCCGATCTCCGGCGATTGCTCGCTGCTGTGGATGGCCCACGGCTCGGTCACGATCTCCAGCACCTTCATGCGCGGATTGAGGGCGGCATAGGGGTCCTGGAAGACGGGCTGCATCTGGCGGCGCAGGCGGTGCAACTCGGACCGCGAGGCGCGAGCTACGTCGATGCCATCGACGCGAATGCTGCCCTGAGTCGGTTCGACCAGCCCCAGAATCATACGAGCCAACGTCGTCTTACCAGAACCCGACTCGCCGACCAGTCCCAGCGTTTCACCGGACCCAATCGAGAGCGTGACGTTTTCGACGACGGCGCGCTGTTCGGTTCGCAATCCCACCTGCCGGGGATAGCTCTTTGAAACCGCGTTCACCTCAACCAGCGCCATTTACCGATGGTACATCGCGGAGTGTGACGCCGCCTTAGCGCCCTATCCGTCGAGTCTGGGGTGCAGCTTGTGGAAGCCGGTGGCCCGCTGATACGACCAGGCAAAGGCGGCCAGCTTCGCGTCCTGATAGTGGCCGGCGAGGAAAGTGAGCGAGACCGGCGTTCCTGGGCCGCCAATGTCGTCGCTGTCGCCGTCGTCGATCTTGGGCGGAGGGGGCGCGCCCGCGCCGCGCAGCCCATTGGGCAGGATGAGTGCCGGATGGCCGGTCAGGTTGGTGGCCGTCAATTGCGTATTGGTCGAGGGGGTCACTATGATGTCGACCTGGTCAAAGAGCGCATCGACCTGTTCAATGGCCAGGGTCCGCGCGCGATTGGCCTGGATGTACTCGACCGCCGGATATAGGCGAGCAATGCGAAAGGCGTTGGGCCAGTCTTCGACGCCCTGCCCGGTCAGCAGTTTGTCGCGCCCGGAGAGGGTGAGATCGTCGAAGGCCGCGGCAGCCTCTGCGGTGAGCAGGTTTGCCATGGCATCCCAGGGCAGCTTGGGTAGCTCGACGGGAGTCAGCGCGATTCCCATCGATTTCAACTTGGCCAGCGCGGCGGCTTCAAAGCGCCGGTCATAATCCCGCCGCGCGCGCGCATCCTTGAGTTGAGTGTTCTTCTCTTCGCGCTTCGCTAGCTCCTCGGCAGTTTCGTTGGCTACGGGATCGAGGAGCTTGAGCGGCGGCAGCGGGTCGAATTCGCTCTTGAGGTAGCCGATGCGCAGGCCGCGCAGGTCGGTCTTCGGCTGCCAGACAAAGGGCGCAGGGTGAACCGCGGCGTCTCTTCCGTCCGGCCCGTGAATCGCCGCCAGAATGAGTGCGCAATCCTCAACTGAACGCGCGATGGGGCCAAGCTTGTCCATCGTCCAGCTCAAGGCCATGGCGCCGGTGCGCGGTACGAGACCAAACGTAGGCCGGAGACCGGTCACACCGCAGCGGGTGGAGGGAGACGAGATGGAGCCCAGCGTCTCGGAGCCGATCGCGAAGGCGACACATCCGGCCGAAACAGCGCTGGCCGAGCCGGCCGAGGAGCCGCTTGAGCCCTGCTCCGGATTCCAGGGATTGCGTGTGCGCCCGCCAAACCACTTGTCGCCCAGGGCAAGCGCGCCGAGCGAAAACTTGGCCACCAGCACGGCTCCGGCCGCATCCAGCCGCTGGACCACGGTTGCGTCCTCGTCGAAGGACTGTTTCTCGAAGCCGCCGGCACCCCAGGTTGTCGGGTAGCCCTTGACCGCCAGCAGATCCTTCGCGCCCCAGGGAATGCCGTGCAGCGGACCACGGTGGTTTCCGGCGGCGATCTCGGCATCGGCGGCACGGGCCTGGGCCAGAGCCCGCTCTTCGGTGAGCGTAATAACAAAATGCAGCTTGGGGTCGTAGCGCCTGAGCCGCTCCAGATACATCTTGGTCAGCTCGAGCGAGGTGATCTTGCGCGTCCGCAACAGCGCGCCGAGTTCGGCCACCGAGGCAAAGGCCAGGCTCTCGATGTGCCCTGAAGCGGGCAACTCGGGCGGTTCAGTCTCGGGGTTGTCATACGGGACAATGATCGTCTCGCCGGTACCGGTGAGCCCCTCACAACCTCCGTGAGCGTCCATCTGCGCCTCGGCCGGCAGGGGATGAAAGACGAAAGCCGGCGGCACGGAGTTGGCCATCTTCAGCGCGCGGATCGGCTCATAGGCATCCCGCTGTCCGTTGAGCCCTTCGAGCATCAATTGCTTTTGCTCGGCGGTGAAAGGACCAACCCCTGCCAACGCGGCGGCCTGGTCGATCATCTCCGGAGTGATCTTTGGCGGCTCAGGCGGCTTGGCCGGCGGGACCGCGTCCGGATTCGTGCCGGGGCTCGCGTTCGAATTAGCGTCTGGGTTCGCGCCTGGAGGTGTTTGAGGCGCGGTTTGCTGGGCCTGCGCGGCCAGTGTATAGAGAACCCCAGGCAGCAGGGCGGAGGTGATTCCCGCACGGCTGCAGGCAGCTAGAAAAGCTCGACGATCCAAAGTCATGGCGGCGAGGTCCTTTCAGAGAAATGGGCCCTTGCGAAAACTATAGCCCACTCAGGCGGGGTCGCCTTTGAACACCCGAAGATTGGCGCAACAGATTGAGTGCGGCTAAATTCGTTTGGAGAATTCAGGAGGCGGTGACCAGAAACCCAGCCGAATTAGCGTTCAGATCCAATAGAAAAGGAGATGACTGGCATTGTCTACAGAAATTCACCGGCAACGAGAGTGGCTTCCCGCCTCTAGCTCGTGGCGGCGGGGGGCGGTGCGGCGGGTGCGGGTGTGCTGCTGGGAGTGCTGTCCTTTGCGGCGGCAGGCGCCTTGGTCTCGGCTGGCGCGGCTGCGGGAGCAGTTTCGGCGGTGGACGGGCTGGCTTTCGCAGCGTAGTCGTTCACATACCAGCCGGCACCCTTGAAGTGCAGGCGTGGCGCGGTAAGGGGGCGCTCGAGCACACCCTGGCACACCGGGCAAACAAGCTCCTGCTTGGAACTGAAGTTCTGGATTTTCTCAAAGCGGTGGCCGCACTGGGTACACCGATACGCATACAACGGCAAAGTTCTCACCCCTGGCAAGCAGAATGACCCACTTCACCTATTGTATCGGCAGGGCGGCAAATCCTCTGCAAATTGCTGCCCAATCCCGTCCCGCCGCACCTGCTCTATCTCAGTGCACAGCGATCAAGACAGACGCCGAGTGGTTCTCCCATGCAAGCGTGAGCTTGCCGGTGGTGCCTCCCAGGTCAGCGATGGTGTACTTGAGGTTCTCGACGGTCGCAAGCGGTTTGCTCATGCTCATCTTGACCCGGCCCAGATCCTGCGCCTTGTCGTATTGAGTACCCCACTGGCCGGTTTGCTTATTGACGATGAGCACCCAGGCGTCGGGGTCCGAGAGATCGACATAGAGCGTATAGTCTCCCTTGGGCACGGCCAGTCCGCCGAAGGTCAGGTCAGCCTCGGTATGCAGCTTGGTCGCCGAATTGGCTCCGGCGCGCCACACCGGGTAAGTGGGATCGTGGCCGATGAGCCCGTCCTTACCGAAGAGATGGCCGGCGCGTCCCTTGACGCCAGGGGAGCTGTAGGTGACGCTGATGACTTTGCCGCCAATGGTCGCCGACTCGGTGGCTGGCGGGCTCTTCGGCGGGCCTTGCTGGGCAGAGAGGGTGAGCGTGGCGGCGACGAGCAGGCCGGTACAAATCAAAAGGCGCTTCACAAGCATTTACCTCCGTGGGAATGAATCCCGCCGGGAACTTGAGCCCGGACGCAACGATTGTCGCACTCGCCGGTCCTCAAGGGGAAACCGGTGACTGAAACCGGAGTGGCCGGCAGCCACAGCGCGGCTTGACGGAAAGGTGCGAATCCATTCCGGCAAGCGATTCACCGGGATTCTACCTGTTGGGGCGAATAAGCTCAGCCGGTGCCAAGGAGGGTGCGATATACTCCAATCGCAGCGAAAACAAGGAGGTTGACGATGCGTTTCAACGGGATTTGGAAGTTGGCGGCAGGTGGTGCGCTGGCCGTGACGATGATGGCGCCGGCTGCGATCATGGCGCAGGGCAGCGATGCAGTGCTCAAACCAGCGGAGATGCAAAAGCTGCTGCCTGCAACCGTCTTCTATCGCGGACAGACGGCGCCCACCCAGTTGCGGAACTCCGGCGGTGTAAAGCTGGCAGACGGCTTCTACGTGGTGGCCGCACTGGTGGACACCAGTGGCTACACGACCGGCGTGCAGGCGAAGTATCAGGCCTGCTTGTTCACCGAGGTTCCCATCAAGCTGGGCGGGCAGAGCCTTGCGGCGGGCGCATACGGCGTGGGATTCGTTGCCGAGAACAAATTCGTCGTAACCGACGTAGGTGGGCATGACGTGCTCACAGCAGACGCGGGCGAGGATCCGGGACTCAAGCGGCCCATGCCATTGCAGGTCGTGGCCGACCCGGCCGGCGGCTTCCGGCTTTACCTGGGACGCAAGTACGTGGTCTTCAGCCGGTAGGCCTTTCGGCAACGCTTCATGCCGAAAGCCGGCATTTCCATCCATTGTTCACCTTCACCCGATGCGAGGAACGCGAGTCAGCGATCGCGTTCTTCACAGGCTTGAGAACGAAAGTTCTGGAAGAATCGGGGCTGGTGAGACTAACATGGTGTTTCAGGCATCCAGTTATGTTCGAGTTGCGGTTTTTGAAAAAAGGGGAGGATAAACAGATGAGTTACCGTTCTTTCAGGTCTCTTTGCCAGGTTTCGGCTTTGGCATGTCTTGCATTGGTGCCCATGGGCTGCAAAAAGCCCCCGGCGGTGACCTTGGCGTGCCAGGCCAATCCACCGGCCATATTCCCCGGCGACGCGGTCACGGCGACCGCAACCGCTGGATCTGTGGATACCAACAAGAAAAACAATGTGATCTACGACTGGTCGGGAACCGGCGTAACTGGCAGCGGCGCTTCGGCTACGGTCAATACCGCCGCACTGACGCCCGGCAGCTATACGGTGAAGGCAACCGTCAAGGAAGGCAAGAAGGGCAAGGAGGGCTTGAAGCCCGGCCAGTCCGCCGACTGCACCGCCAGCTACACGGTGAAGGAGTATGAGCCACCGACCCTCGCCTGCGCGGCCAGCCCGGTTACCATCAAGCCCGGTGAGACCAGCATGGTAACGGCGACCGGCCTGAGCCCGCAGAACCGCCCGCTGACCTATACCTACTCTGCCGCCGCGGGCTCGATCAGCGGCAGCGGAGCGACAGCCACATTCTCCTCGGCGGGCGCGCCCACCGGAAGCGTTGGGATCTCCTGCAATGTGGCCGACGATAAGGGCCATACCGCGGCTGCGAGCACCAGCGTGACCATCCTTGCCCCGTATGTCGCACCGGTTCCGCATACCCAGACGCTCTCTGCGATCAGCTTCGCGGGAGACAGCAAACGTCCGGAGCGGGTGGACAACGAAGCCAAGGCGCAGCTTGACGCGGTTGCCCTGAGCCTGCAGCAACAGCCGGATGCCAAGGTTGTGCTGGTGGGTAATGCGACGGCGGATGAGAAGGCGATGCCGAAGCATCACAAGAAGCACGCCAAGATGGTCGACGTCGCAGCCCAGCGCGCCGTCAATGTCAAGGAGTACCTGGTCACTGAGAAGGGCATCGACCCGGCCCGCGTTTCCGTGGCGACCAGTGCTGCCGACGGCAAGATCGTGACCCCGTATCTGGTGCCCGCAGGCGCCGACTTTGCCGCCGACGTCACTGGAACATCTCCAGTGGACGAGAGCGCTGTGAAGCCGGAGGTGCGCAAGCCCCTCAACGAGCGGCATCATCACAAACACGCGGCCAAGAAGATGAGCATGTAGCCGTCTGAAAAGAAGCACCGCTGCACAAGTGCGATCGGATCAGCACATCTGATCCGACATTCGCGCGGAGGAATCGAAGCCAGCCTTTCGGGGCTGGCTTCGGTGTTTTTGGCGCATTGCAACCATTGCTTCGGGAAGAATAGAGGGAAGCGAAGATCGATTGCAAACGACATATCGATTTTTGAGAGATCTACGTGAATTACGGATCGAAATGGAAGCGGTAGCTTTCTCGCAAGTCATTTATAATCTGTATGTTTTACCTAAAATAGGTCCTTCCGGTTAACCTTCTTGCGAGGTTCGCATCTAATGGAACAAGGAGGAAAGACAATGCGTCGAATCCACAAAGCAAGCGTTCTGCTATCCACTGTGCTCTTCAGTGCAGCGGCAGTCGCAGCTCAGACCGCGACCGACGCCACTGCCCAGAGTATTCCTGACATGGACGGGATCACCCCGGCCCAAGTCGTGTATGCACCCAAGGCCGACTTAACCGCCAGTCGCCTTGATGGAATTCCGAACGAAGCAAAGCTGGTCCTGAGCCTTGTAGTCGACCAGCAAGGTAAGGCTGAAGATGTCAAGGTTATCGACTCGGAAGATCCGGCCTTGAACGATCCCCTGATCGCAGCGGTTCGCAAATACCAGTTCCGCCCAGCCTCGCAGGACAATGAGCCCGTTCCTTATCCCATGAACCTGACCTTTGTGGTTCAGCAATAATCTGGGTCGGGAACCACTAGCCTGAGACAGGCTGCCGGGTGAACGCACCTCCCGGCATTTCGAGCAGGCCCGCGGCAGGGTCGCAGGTCTTCTTGTCTCCAAAATCGGCAAAAAACACGGCCGGCTTCTCCGCTAGGGGAGAAGCCGGCCGCGTCTTTGTTGTGGATGACGTCTACGCCTTGGCCGTGGTCAGTGCCCCCAAATCGGCTGCCAGTTTTTCCGTAGAGAAGGCCTCGATCAGATCGCCTTCCTTGATGTCGTTAAAGCCGCCGAGGCCGATGCCGCATTCCATGCCGTTGGTGACTTCGCGGGCGTCGTCTTTGAAGCGCTTGAGTGAGCCGATTTTGCCCTTGAAGACCTGCTCGGCGCCGCGCATGACCTTGACCTCGGCATCGCGGCGGATCACGCCGTCTTGCACGCGGCAGCCGGCGATGGTGCCGACCTTGGGAATGCGGAAGACATTGATGACCTCCGCGCGGCCCAGGTAATTTTCCTTGAAGGTTGGGTCGAGGAGTCCGAGCATGGCCAGGCGCATCTCGTCCGCCAACTCATAAATGATGGAGTGGAGGCGAATCTCGACGCTCTCCTGCTGCGCGAGTTCGGCGGCCTTGCGCTCGGGGCGGACGTTGAAGCCAATGATGATGGCGTTCGAGGCCGTCGCGAGCAGCACGTCGCTCTCGGTAATGGAACCGACGCCCGAGTGAATGACCTTGACGCGGACTTTTTCAGTCGACATCAGGACCAGCGAGTCGGCAAGCACTTCGACCGATCCGGTGACGTCGCCCTTGATGATGAGGGGCAGGTCTTTGACACCGGCCTGGCGAATCTGCTCGGCAAGGCCTTCCAGCGAGACGCGGGAACTCTTGGCCAACTGGGCGTCGCGCTCCTTCATCTTGCGGTATTGGGCGATGCCCTTGGCCTTGTCGCGATCGGCTACGACCAGGAAGGTGTCGCCTGAGTCGGGCATCGATTCGAGGCCGAGGACTTCGACCGGAGTGGAGGGACCGGCCTCTTCGATGGGGCGGCCGCGATCGTCGAACATGGCGCGGACCTTGCCGAAGGTGTTGCCGACGATGTAGCTGTCGTTGAGGTGGAGGGTTCCGTCTTGTACCAGGACGGTAGCCACTGCGCCGCGCCCGCGATCGAGCTTGGCCTCTAGCACCGAACCGACAGCCTTGCGGCCTGGCGTCGCCTTGGGAGCTTTGATATCGGAGACCAGGCAGATCATCTCCAGCAGCAGGTCGAGGTGAATGCGCTTCTTGGCTGAGACTTCGACGAATACCGTGCCTTCGCCGCCCGCCGCCCATTCTTCGGGAACCAGGCCGCGATCGGCAAGCTGCTTTTTGACCCGATCGGGGTTGGCGTCGGGCTTGTCGATTTTATTGACGGCAACGATGATGGGCACGTCGGCCGCTTTGGCGTGAGCGATGGCCTCGATGGTCTGGGGCATGACGCCGTCATCGGCTGCAACCACGATCACAACGATGTCCGTCACCTTGGCTCCGCGGGCTCTCATGCGGGTAAAGGCTTCGTGGCCAGGGGTGTCGAGGAAGACGATCTCGCGGCCCGAGGCCGGCGAGCCTTCCTTGGAGAACTTCACCTTGTAGGCGCCGATGTGCTGAGTGATGCCGCCAGCTTCGCCGGCTGCAACGTCTGTCTCGCGGATGGCGTCGAGCAGCGATGTCTTGCCGTGATCGACGTGACCCATCACCGTCACAACAGGGGAGCGGGGAACTTCGAGCTCGCCCGTGTTTTCGGCTTCGAGAACTTCTTCGATGGCCTGGTTGGCGATCTCCTCTTCATAGCTGATGACAGTGGCTGCGGCGCCAAACTTGGCGGCCACGTCCTTGACCATCTCGGCGTCGAGAGACTGGTTGACGGTGACGAAGATGCCGCTCATGAGCAAGGTCGCGATGAGATCCTTGGCGCGGACTTCGAGCTTTTCGGCCAGGTCCTTGACACTGATTCCCTCGGTGACGGTGATCTCGCGGGTGATGGGTAGTGGCTCGCCGCCATATTGCACACCGCCATAACGTGGCGGCGGCACAAAGCCCTTCATCGGGCCTTCTTTGGTCTTGGGGTATTGCGGTCGTCCACCGCGCCCTCTTGACGGAGCGCGCGCCGGACGAGGAGGGGCCTCTCCGGTTGACGGAGCGCCACCGGGCCTCGGTGGGCCGCCAGGACGTGGTGGACCGAATCCTGGCCGTGCGCCAAAGCCGGGACGCACTCCGGGCGCTCCGGGCGCCCCTGTGCCAGCGTAGCCACCAGGAGTGGTACGGGTAGGATGCTTGGGACGTGGTCCGCCTGGGAATTGGCCAGGCGCTCCCGCAGGCCCGCTCGAGCTTCGCTGGGGATAGCTGCCGGGGCCGCTGGAGGGCCTGTTACGGTCAAAGATCGGCCTGCCGCGCTGAATTCCGCCGGCAGCGATTCCGCTGTTGGCCGAGGGCGGAGCGACAACCACAGGGGGCGCGGTATAAACCGGACGGGGCCCTGTTTGCGGCATGACCATGCGGCGGGCGGGTAATGCCGGGGTGGGCGATGGAGTATGGGTATGCCCTTTGGTTCGGTGGGCGGGCTGAGCCGCCGGGGGGGCAGCAAGATCGGGTTCAGCGAGATCGATGGCGGCTAAGATTTCTTCCTTTGGCGCAATAGCCTCTGCTTCGGCAGCCGGCGCGGCTGTGATCGTGAGGGTCTCAGCGGCTTCCGCGGCTGGGGCTGCAACAGTCTGTGACAGGGGAGCCTCTGCGACCACCGCTGAAGCGGCGGGCGCGACGGCATCGGGAGTTGTAACCGGGGGCGCGACGGGCTGTTTGACTGCTGTTGGTTGCTCGGCGGCGCGCTGATGAGCTTCGCGGACGGGCTGAGCTGTCGGCAGCTTGGCCACTACGGCCACCGGGGGCGGAGCGGCCGCGCCAGCAGCGCGGGGCGCAACTGCGGCGCCAGCCGGAGCCTTGGCAACCACCGGCCCCACGGGCGGGCGGCTGGCAATTGCGGGCGGTGGCGGCGCAACCACGATGGGCGGCGCGGAGCGGGGCTGGGGAACAATCTTGCGTGGTTCCGGGCGAGGCGGCGCTACGGGCGCAGGCGCGGCGGAGACCACCGGAGGCGCTGGGCGCGGCGTGGCTTGCTGCGGCGCAACAGGAGCCGCGACGGTGGGCTTCGCGGGCGCATGGCCGTGGCGCGCCACCGCTTCGTCTTCCTGTTTCTTGGCCAGAATGGCCTTCAGCACATCGCCGGGTTTGGAAATATGCGAGAGATCGATTTTGGGCGTAATGCCCTGCGAGGCGCGAGACGCCTGTGCGCCTGCCTGGCCTGCAGGCCGCGATCCGCGGTCAAAATGCGCGCGCACCTTGTCGGCCTCGTAGTCTTCCAGCGAGCTGGAATGAGTCTTCCCGGCGGCCAGGCCGAGCTCTGCCAATATGTCGAGAACCTGTCGGCTCTTGACCTCCATCTCGCGCGCAAGATCGTTAATTCGAACCTTACTCATCCGCCTCTTTTCAAATTGTGACGCCCAAAGCCCTTAGTTGCTCATAGCTACCTCATGGCATTGGCTGTTTTCAAAAAACCTTCTGTTTTTGCCAGATCGGGCTTCAAAGACGCGGCGCACCTTATACGCCGTGCTTTTTGGCCGACTGCTCGTCTGTTGTCGCACTTTCAGTTTCAATCGATTCCAGCAATGGCTCTTCGGCGCTTTGAGCATCTTCCCCGAGCGCCTTAGCCGGCTGATCTTCCAACGTTTCAACTTCCGCCTCATCGGCCGGAGGGACATTCTTAATCGCCTCTTCAGCCTCAGTGCGGATCTCCGTATCCTCTTCAGCAGCCCGGACACTTTCCGCTTCGGTGATGACCGCGGCGTCGTTTTCAGCCTCTGCTTCGCCGACGGCCAGAACTGCTTCGCGCCCCTCTTCACTTGTCGCCGATTCCGCACTCGCGCCCTCGGCGGTTTCAGCAACGAAGCCTTCCTCACCCGCTTCAAACTGACCGAAGTAGTGGCGGACGGCAACCGAAATCCGTTCGAGTGTTTTTTCGCCGATGCCGGGAATCTCTTCGAGCTGTTCGGGCGTCATGTCGGCCAGCGCCTCGACGGTGGTGATGCCGGCGGCCACGAGCTTTTGAATGATGCCATCGCCCAGCTCAGAGACCTGCTCGATCGGCGTGGAGGGACCGCCGGTGAGGTCCTGCATCTGCTGCTCGACCTCCTGGCGCTTTTCCTCTTCGCTCTTGATGTCGATCTTCCAGCCCAGCAGTTTGGCCGCGAGGCGCACGTTCTGCCCCTTCTTGCCGATGGCCAGCGAGAGTTGCGTATCGTCGACGATCACTTCGAGCTGCTTGTCGGTCAGGTCTGCAATCGAGACTCGACTGACCTTGGCAGGCTGCAGAGCCTTCTCGGCAAAGGTAGTGATCTCGTCCGAGTACTCGATAATGTCGATTTTCTCTCCGCGCAATTCGCGGATGATCGACTGCACGCGCATGCCTTTCATGCCCACGCAGGCTCCGACCGGGTCCACATCCTTGTCGCGGCTTTGCACTGCGATCTTGGTGCGTTCGCCAGCCTCACGCGCAATTGCCTTGATGACCACGGTGCTGTCGTAGATCTCGGGAACTTCAGACTGGAATAAATTGGAGACCAGTTCGGGTGCGGCGCGAGAGACAATCACCTGCGGCCCCTTGGCGGCGCGATCCACCTTGAGCAGAACAACGCGAACCCGTTCGCCGATGGAAAACTGCTCCAACCGCGACTGCTCACGCTTCGGGCAGCGGGCTTCGGCCTTGCCCAGGTCGTAGATGACGTCCTGGCCTTCGATCCGCTTCACAGTCGCATTCAGCACTTCCTTTTCGCGGTGGGCGTATTCAAGGAAGACGGTATCGCGCTCTGCCTCGCGGACTTTCTGGAAGATGACCTGCTTGGCCAGTTGCGCGGCGATGCGGCCCAAAGGGCTGGTGTCTTTGTAGGTACGGATCTCGCTGCCTACCTCGACATCCGGCGCCAATTCCTTGGCTTCGGTGAGCGAGATCTGATTGAGCGCATCCTCAATGGGTTCGTCGTCGGCCACGACCGTCTTGTAGATGTAGGCCGTGATCGCGCCGGTCTCCTTGTTCAGCTCGCCACGCATGTTTTCCTGGGTCTTGTAGAACTTGCGCGTGGCCAGAGCGATGGCCTCCTCGACGGCGCCGACAACGATGCCGGGGTCGATGCCCTTTTCCTGGCTCAAGAGTTCGATACTCTGATACAAAACGCTGGCCATACTCTGCTTGCTCTCTCTTTTGCCGTTTCCGGCTAAATCATGAATGGCTGCCCCCAGGTTCCGATTCAGGTACCTGGGATACTATGAATCCTTAAATCTTGGCCGGGTGCCCCACCCTCGCCGCGTTCCTGTTTTTGCGGCTAGGGTGGGATACCGCGACCCCCTAAATCTCCGGCACCAGTTGCGCCTTCTCGATGTTCTCGAGCGCAATCTCCACCGTGCTCACGCCGGTCTTCCGGCTCTTGCTGTTCTGCTTGACCGCATTGAGGTCGAGCGTGATCGTCTCGCCGGTGCTGGCCGTCAGCCGTCCCTGCCAATGCCGGTTGTTGCGAATCGGCTCGAAGGTCTGCACTTTAACCAAACTGCCCTTGAACCGCTGAAACTCCTCCGGCCGGGTTAACTTGCGGTCCAGCCCCGGAGAGCTGGCTTCGAGCGTGTACTCCGCGCCGGGAACCAGATCTTCCACATCCAGCAGCACACCAAAATCCCGGCTGAACGCAGCGCAATCCTCATGCGTGACGCCTGAAAGCTGCTCCAGGCGATCTGGACTCAGAGTGCCTTCCTGAATCTCTTGAACCAGCCGCTCCGGCAGGTTCCCATCTTCGGCTCCGGCCGCGATCGATGCCTTCAGCCGCGTTCGGCCCTCCGCATCTTTCTCGAGAAATACACGAAGGATGCGTTCCTTCGATGGCCCGACCAGCTCAATATCCACCAGATCCAGCCCGTGAGAGGCCGCCACGCGCGCTGCCGCCGATCGAATTGCGTCCAGCCTTACCGCCATCGTTTCCAACACTCCAGCGAGCGCCATCGCCCGTTGGGATCCCGTTCCTGTGCCGCCAAAGAGCGGATTCTCCCGCAAAACTGCCCGAAAAACCCTGAAATTTTCCGCAAATAAAAAGTGGGCTGTAAGCCCACTCATCTCTCCGCCAGCCGGCGTACCCACGGCAACTCAGGCGGACAAATTCGTCTGCATCTCAAGCATAGGCCAAAACGCCGGGAAATTCAATGGGTCAAGAGCGGAAATGAGGAGCGAAAATGAACCGAATCCGTTGCTTTCGGTCAAAAACACGTTCATGAGCCGACGTTGGAAGTGAGGTTTACGCGAGTAATCTGCGATACTTTCCGTCATGAACCCCAAAGCTGTTCTGCGCGTTGTGTTTCTTGCGGCAGGATTGGTTCTCGCATGGCCCATTGCCGCGCTGGCCGACGACTCGGCCGCCTCCATCGCCGCCGGAGGGCTGGTTCCGCGGCGCGAGACGCGCATCGTGATGGCCAAGGAAGTTCTCCGCATCAGCGACAAGAAGGTCATCGTCGACTACGACTTCCGCAACGACACGGACCAGGATGTGACCACGGAAGTGGCGTTTCCCATCCCGCCCTACGTTAACGAGT
>Ga0181535_10001693_pt1 | contig 28286 bp, 22 predicted proteins | sample PEATcosm2014_Bin_44_FD_119774 | JGI IMG/M metagenome (GOLD analysis project Ga0181535, IMG submission 119774) | Peatland microbial communities from MTU Mesocosm Facility, Houghton, MI, USA - PEATcosm2014_Bin17_30_metaG | ecosystem: Environmental > Terrestrial > Soil > Wetlands > Peat | place... | reverse complement strand
GACCTGGGCCACTACGAGCGCTTTACCCATGCGCCGCTCTCGCGCGATAACAACCTGACCACCGGCCGCATCTACGAGCAGATCATCCTCAAGGAGCGGCGGGGCGACTACCTGGGAAAAACGGTCCAGGTCATTCCGCACGTCACCAACGAGATCAAGAACGCCATGCGCAAGGTTTCGGCCAACGGCGCGGACGTGACCATTATCGAGATCGGCGGCACGGTGGGCGACATCGAGTCGCTGCCGTTTCTCGAGGCCATCCGCCAGATGCGCCAGGAATTGGGCCGCGAGAATACGGTGTTTGTCCACCTCACGCTGGTGCCCTACATCATCGCCGCGCAGGAACTGAAGACCAAGCCGACGCAGCACTCGGTCAAGGAACTGCTTTCCATCGGCATCCAGGCCGATGTACTGCTCTGCCGTTCAGACCGTGTCCTGCCGCGCGAGATGAAGCAGAAGATCGCCGCCTTCTGCAACGTGGAAGAGCGCGCGGTGATTGGCGCCACCACCGTACCTTCCATCTACGAGGTGCCCCTGCGCTTTGCCGATGAGGGACTCGACACGCTGATTCTCAAGTACCTGCACATAGACGCACCTAACTCCGATCTAACCAAGTGGAAGGAGTTAGTCGACCGCTGCTACAACCCCAAAGATGAAGTGCATATCGCCATCGTGGGTAAGTATGTGGAGTACGAGGATAGTTACAAGTCGCTGAAGGAAGCACTCACCCACGGCGCCATCTCGCAGCACCTGAAACTGAAGGTTACCTGGATCGAGGCCGAGGGCCTCGAATCGAAAACTCCCGAAGATAAGAGTTACGAGGCGCAGTTAGAAGGCTTCGACGGTATTCTTGTGCCCGGCGGCTTCGGCAAGCGCGGCATCGAGGGAATGTTGAACGCCATTCGCTATGCACGCGAGAAGCAGGTTCCGTACTTCGGCATCTGCCTCGGCATGCAGACAGCGTGCATCGAGTTTGCGCGCAACGTGTGCGGATTGAAGGATGCCAACTCCAGCGAGTTCGACCCCGCCAGCCAGCACCGCATCATCTACAAACTGCGCGAACTGCTGGGCGTGGAAGAGATGGGCGGCACCATGCGCCTGGGCGCCTGGACCTGCATCTTGCAGGAGGGTTCGCTGGCCGCCAAGGCCTATGGCGGCGCCACCGAAATCAGCGAACGCCACCGGCATCGCTACGAATTCAATCGCGAGTACGAAGCTCTTTTGACCGGCGGCGGGCTGCGCCTCACCGGGACCACTCCCGATGCAACCTATGTTGAGATCGTCGAGATTCCCGGCCATCCCTTCTTCCTCGGCTGCCAGTTCCATCCCGAGTTCAAGTCCAAGCCCCTGGAGCCGCATCCGCTGTTCCGCGAGTTCATTATCGCGAGTTACAAAAACCGCAACTTGAAGACAACCGGGCCGGCAATTGAGATTACGGCCTCGAGGGCCTGATCTCGTGATATGATTCCTCGCAAGATGGCACGCCTTAAAAGTCAGCCGGTAGAACAAACTCCGGGCCCATTTACTCCATCCATAACTCGCGAGATGGCATTGTCCCGCATAGGGAGATTCATCGACCAAATACCGGAACTGCGGTCGAAAGGGCGGAAATCAGCTTTCTTGACAACATGGAAGCAAAACGTAGAAGGGACCCTTCACGCTTACTACGGCCCAGGGTCCTTGCAACTTGCTCAATTTAGGAAAATACATTTCTTCCCGACGTCTTTTGTATTGGGAGGCCCTGAATCTCACTTTACCGATGCCTTTTTACAAGGAACGGAAATCGCCGAGTCGTATCTTCGGTCCAGGATTTCTGAGTTGGAAGAGGAAACCCCGGAGATGACATTTCGACACGATGAAGGAGCCACGGTGAATCGAGATATCACCCGCAAGGTATTTATCGTGCATGGACACGACCACGGAAGTAAGGAAACAGTCGCGCGGTTTCTTTCCCAACTCGAACTTGAACCGATCATTTTGCACGAAATGGCAAATGAAGGCCGCACCATAATCGAGAAATTCGAGCATCACGCAAACGTTGCTTGTGCTTTGGTTATTCTCAGCCCTGATGACATTGGATATGCAGTATCCACTCCTACTGCACAGGAGCGACGAGCACGCCAAAATGTGATCTTTGAGTTGGGATTTTTCGTGGGCAAGCTTGGCAGGAATCGAACTCTAGCGCTCCTCGTCGACGATGTGACCAAGCCTTCAGATTTTGATGGCGTCCTCTACATCCCAATGGAGAGTAACTCCTGGAAGATGGACATCGTTAGAGAACTTAAAGCGGCGGGCTTGGATATCGACGCGAATAAGGCTTATTAATCAAGCTGTTTGCACCGCACTACCCCAGCAGCACCGCCCCTTCCACTTTCCCCGCCAGCGCTCGATCAAAAGTGACAAGCTGAATTCCGGCTGCCATCGCAAACGCCGCAAGATAGCCATCCGCCCATTGTTTCGTGGATGCCTCATCCCGGTCGGTGTACTGCCGAAACAGTGGATCGATCCCGCCCGGCTCTTCCATCATCCGGTTGCCAGGATCGGCAAGGAACGCATCGAAGGCTTCCCACGCCTGGGACTGAGAAAGAACATCCCGCCCCATCGCGCTTTGGTTGGTCAGCAGACGCAGTAACCCTAACTGGGTGAACCGGCAAAAATAGAGCACCGCATCGTCGTCGAGCGACTCGCCCCAGGCCATGGCTGAAGGATGATGTGGGTGAATCTCGTGAGCCAGCGCCAGCCAGACATTTACGTCAGGGAAAAGGAATGTACTCGTAAACACCTTCCTCACCCAGTTTCAAGGAACCGGGTTTCTCCGATCGAATGATGGGAAACCGTGGCCGGTCGCCCTGTCTGGGCGCCACGTTGCCGCGCCGGAGCCTCATCGCGACACCATCCAAAATAAACTCGCGCATCGTCGTCCCCTCGCTGGCGGCCTGGACTCTCATCTCGCGGTAGATTGGATCGGGAATGTCAAGACTGGTACGCATAAAAACATATTAGCATATATCTATATTTATGCCTATAGCGCTTTCTACGGCGTAACAATCCGCTCCGCCAAATCCGGCGCGACCAATTGAAAATGGCGAACATTCCAGGTGTAGATTTTTTCGGCCGCAATCTTGCGGGCGCAGGCCAGGTGCAGGGCGTCGTAGACCATGCCGCTGGAGTGGCCCAGGCTGGCCGTTCGGCGCAGAGTTTCCATGTACTCTTCAGTGGAGAGAGTCACCGTGGTTACGCGCTTGAGAAAAGTCTCGACGGCCAGCACGGCATTGCGCGGCGCCAGGCGCAAAGCCGGCGGCATGGCTGTAAGAGTGCTATAAACTTCCGCAATCGTATGTGTGCTGATTGCTGCTTGCTGGGCCGTGCAACGGTTCCAAAGTTCACGGCTGGGTGTGTGACGCTCGTGGCTGACCTGTGCGGTTGCGATCAGCACGGAGGTGTCGAGGAAGATCACTTCGCCTCCTCGCCCGAATCTCCGCCCTGACCGTAGAACTGGTGCTCGCGCTCCAGCCGGCCTTGCGCTATGAGCTCATTCACCATTTCATTGGTGAGAGTCGGAGCGCTCGACGGGTCGGCTGGAAAGATCAGCGGGACGCCATTCTCGATGACCAACTGTGCCTCGTTGGAACTCGGCAGCAGCATCAGCCGGTCGCCGGAGCGTTCGACTTTAAGGCGGGTTCCGGGAGTGAGGTGCAGGGCATCGCGAAGTTTCTTGGGGACGACGATGCGGCCAGCCTTGTCGATCTCCACAATGGCATTCATAATGCCATATTACCATAAGAAATGGTAAATACTCCGGCTTCTCTCACTCCTCGAAGAGCTGGTAGAGCTGGAGAGTGGGCTGGATTCGCCTGGAAACCGTCTACCGAGAGGTCGTCTTGAACATCCGCAACTGTTCGAGAGGTGTCTTCCAGCACGCTATTTCTTTGAAAAAATGTGCCTAAGCTGTCCCGAACAGGGCTGACCCAGCCAGGCTATTGACAACCCCATCTGCCGGGTCTACTGTTTGTTGGTTTTTGTATGGAGGATTCGAGACCATGGCATATTTTCAGTTACAGCCCGCGGAGATAGAACTACAGCAACTGGCAGATAAGTATTGGGAAGAGGCAGGCGAACGAGAGCGCCAGCTTGAAGCGGAAGCCTATCAGGCTGGAGAAGCGATTCGCAGCGGCGAACACACGCTGCCCAACCTGGAGACGATTGTCCGCTGGAAGTCCGAACGGATGGTGCATTACCTGATCGGCAACAGCAGCGAGAACATACGGACCGCCCTTGCGGTGGCGGCTTCGCCGGATGCGTCGGTCGAGAAGGCCGTGAACGCGCTGGTCGCGCTGCGTGGCGTAGATATTGCCATCGCTTCGGCGATTCTGGCGTCGATTTTTCCGGATCGCTATGCGGTGCTGGATTTTCGTGCTCTCGAGGCACTGGGCCACGCGCGTCATGACGTCCGGTTTTATACCGAATACAATGCGACACTTACGCGGCTGGCCGAGTGCGGAATCGTGCAGCCGCAGGGTGATCTTCCGGCTCCCACGGCGCTCCACGCATTGGAGCGCGCGTTGTGGGAGTGGTCGCGGACTCATGCGGAAGAACTGGCGCCGCAGTAAGAGCACAGCGCCGGTCGCGCCCGGCGGGGTAAAATCGGCTTCGTGAGCAACTCGTTTGAAATCGGGCCGGTGCAAGTGGGCACGGGCCGGCTATTCCTGATTGCCGGCCCATGCGTCATCGAGAGCGAAGCCCATGTGCGCACCATGGCGGACGCCTTGCAGCGCATCACGGCCGACTTGGGCGTTCCGTTTATCTTCAAGGCCAGCTACGACAAGGCCAACCGCACCAGCGTGAAGAGCTTTCGCGGCCCCGGCCTGAAAGAGGGCACGCGCATTCTGGGGCGTTTGGCCAGGGAGACGGGACTGCCGGTACTGACCGACGTCCACGAGCCTGGTCATTGCGAAGTGGCCGCCGAGGCTGCGGACGTGCTGCAGATTCCCGCTTTCCTTTGCCGTCAGACCGATCTGCTTGTGGCCGCCGGCAGAACCGGCCGCGCCATCAATATCAAGAAGGGGCAGTTTGTGGCGCCGTGGGATATGGCGCACACGGTCGAAAAAGTGCGTTCGACGGGGAACGAGCGGGTCTTCCTCACCGAGCGTGGCGCGAGCTTCGGCTACAACACGCTGGTGGTGGATTACCGTTCGTTGGCCGTGATGCGTGCGATGGCGCCGGTGGTGTTTGACGGCACGCACTCGGTGCAACAGCCTTCGGCGGCCAATGGCGTGAGCGGCGGGCAGCCGGAGTTTATTCCGCTGCTGGCGCGGGCCGCGGTGGCGGCGGGCATCGACGGGCTGTTTCTCGAGGTCCACGACGACCCGGCCCATGCGAAGTCGGACGGAGCGAATGCGCTGGATCTGAAGTTGCTGAAACCGCTGCTTGAAAAGCTGCTGGCGATTCACAAGGCAGCGAGTTAGAGCGGTTTCGATTCAAGTGCTGACCTTTGAAGATCATGCGAGGGGTCATTTCCTTGAGAAAAATGACCCTTGGCGTTTACGTTTACGTAAAGAGCAGAATCGAAACCGCTGTAGCGGGCGCTAGGCAGCCTTTCGCTATTTACCAGACTGTGGAAGCAACCAGGACGGGCGGTCCGGGCTTGCCTTCGATCACATCCGTCTTGAGTATCATCTCAAGGTTCTTGTTCTCCCAGCCGGCAGGAACCAGCGTTGCAATCTGTTCAAGGTAGCGCGGCGTGGAGACAAAAGCGCTCGCGGCTTCTGTTCCATACGGGCCGATACCCGCTATGACCATCACCGGCCCTTCGGTGGTCGGATCGTGGAAGCGAGCCACAATGGCATAGTCGACAGTGATGGAGGAGTAAGGCTTCGAAAAGTCGATGAGCCATTCTTCATTCTGAGGGTTCTTCGCGTCCTGAATCTGAGCCAGGGGGCCAGGGATGAAATGAAACCTCAGGGGACTGACCAGGCGCATCGTCCACGCATTGTTTGTGGCGCCGATCAGAATCAAAGGGTGCGAGCGAAGGTCAGTCAGGCTGGTCTCGGCATCTTCCTTGATTTCGTAGGCGCTGCCGTGCAGTCGCAGAGTGCCCGCAACGTTGGCGAGTGCGGTTGCGATTGCAACGGAGACGTGATGATAGGGGCCGGTCATGTGATCCAGAAAGCTGGTTTCAGCCGCTTCTGGAGTCAGTTTTCTGGCGTTGTGGCTGGTTCCTACTACGATGACAATTGGTCCGGTCGACTTCTCCAGAGGCGCCCACAGCTTGTCGCTTACGGTGGGTTTGGGTGCCGTGAATCTCCGGTAGGCATAGATGCCGGCGACGGAGGCGGCCAATAGCAACGCAGCCAGAGGCAAGACGACCGCGAGCTTGAGACGGCTGCGCTTTCTTTGAAGCGGTCGAGAGGCGTTCAGTCCTTCACTGTCAAAGGGAGTGAGAGGATCTGGCAATTCCCCTGTCAGCAGCGTGAACTCAGGCACGTAGGAACCAAGCGGCAGTTCAATCTGCAACCTCTTTCCATTTCCATTTTCGTGATAGTACTGGGCGATCCGTTTGCGCACCTCGCTGGCGCTGAAGCGGACCACCGGATCGGCGCTGGTGTCGTAATCGGGATCGCGGCCAAAGACCTCGACGCCCAGGGTGCGTTCTTTCAAATTAGCGGATCGGCCTTCGAGGGCGGCATCGACGACGTACTTGAGCATCGCCGGATAGCGTTTGCTTCCGCGAAAGTGATAGCTGACGAGGATCGCCTCCAGCTCTTTCAAGACCAGTTCACGGTCAGCCTCGGAAACAGGCGCCCAGTGCTCCGGTGGGTGTGTGCTTGTAGACATATATAAAGCTCTGATTACTCCATCAGGGGGGTAGCATACACCCATGTTACCGGGGTTGTCACGGCCAATTCCGGGCTGGAGGCAGGGGAAAACGCGGCAGAAATTCTTCGCGGGGCAAAGATTTTTAAGATGCTTATTATCTTAATTTTGCATGAACGCACCGCCTCTAAAAGGCTTGTAACATACTGTATCAACCTTGCACCGAGTTATCCCTGGGGCAAGAATGCGCACGGTTTGAATATCCCATTTGTCCGGCGATCTGCTGTAAGTGTGGGCGAGAGGGGGGAAGTGTGCCCCGCAATCGCAGCCGGATTTTTGAGAGTTTCAGAGCCTCTTTGCGCTCACCGAACGCCGACATCTCCGCCAGAAACGAACAGCAAGGATGGGGCATCGTGTGAGCGGAAGGAGTATCGCACTCTTCCCTGGGGGATGAGCATCTACAGCTTGCGCGTGGGTTACAAGACGCACGCAGGGCTGGACCAAGGGCCTGCACGGCATTCAACCGCCGCCCAAGCCAGGAACCAGAGTTAGTCATGGAGGCACCATAATGACGCTACAAAAAATGATGAGACCCATTATCGGGTCCATGTTCGCTCTTCTTGTGTTTGGGTTTTCCCAGGCACTTCTGGGGCAGGCCGTTAACGGCACGCTGCTCGGCACGGTGACTGACACCACCGGCGCAGCCATTGCCAATGCACAGGTAACAGCGACACTGACATCCACCGGCGGGACTTCCGTGTCGGAAACGAACGGGAGCGGCAACTACACTTTCCCCAATATGCAGCCCGGCATCTACACCATCATTGTCGACGCAAAGGGATTCAAGAAGACGCAGCAGCAGAACATCAACGTGCTCAGTAATGCCTCGCCACGTGTCGATTTCACCATGCAACCTGGCAACGTGTCTGAGACTGTGGTTGTTACCACGGCGCCTCCGGTGCTACAGACCGATCGCGCCGACATCAGCACCAAGATTGAATCGGTCAGCGTAATGGAATTGCCGCTCACCACCGGTCGCAACTTCCAGTCGCTGCTCAATCTGGTTCCCGGCACCAGCCCTGCAACCTTCCAGCACTCGCAGTTCTTCAACGCACAGAACTCTCTACAGACTCAAGCCAACGGCATGCCGCGCGTCAGCAACCTCTATCAGATTGAAGGCATTGACGACGACGAGCGCACCGGCCTTCTGCAGATCCTCATTCCGCCCGCTGAGGCCATTCAGTCCGTCGACGTCTCGACCAATAACTATGAACCCGAACTGGGCCGTTCCGTCGGCGCCATCACCAATGTGACGCTCAAGTCCGGCACTAATCAATTCCACGGTTCGGCCTTTGAGTTTATCCAGAACAACTACGTCAACGCCCGCTCCTACTTCGGCGGCCCGCTCGGCCATCTGTCCTACAACTATTTCGGAGGCAGCGCCGGTGGACCTATCAAGAAAGACAAGCTGTTTATCTTCGGTGACTTTCTGCGCACCGTAGACAGCGAAATGCTAGGGGGCACCTACACGATCCCCGATGCCCGCTGGTACACGAATAACGGTTCGGGCTTTGTCGATTTGAGCGGCGCGCTGGTGGGCACTACCGGGCAAATCTATGACCCTGCCACCGGCGACGGTACTGCCGCGCATCCGCGTACTCCTTTCGCCAACAACATGATTCCCGTCAACCGGATCAATCCGGTTTCGCTTGCCATTCTCCAGGGCATCAACGCCGCTGCGGCCAAGTACGGGAAGCTGGACTCAACCAAGCCGCTTTCGAATCCAGCCAACAACTACACAAGCAATCTCCCCTTCAGCAAAAAGGCCAACAGCTTCGACATCAAGGCTGATTACACGCCCACGGAGAAGAACCATCTGAGCGGCCGTTACAGCTTCCAGCGCACCAACGTCTTCCAGGCTCCGGCCTTCGGTTCGTCCCTGGGCGGTCCTGCAAACGGCGCATTCGAAGCCACCGGCACGTCAACCACCTATAACACCGGCGGCAACTTCGATCACGTCTTCTCGCCCCGGTTCTTCACTGAAGCCCGCATTGGCGTGGCCCATCTGCGCAATTCCGCCACGCCCAGTGACTTCGGAACCAATGACGCCACGACACTCGGCGTTCCTGGCGTCAACATCTCGGGACAATCATTCACCAGTGGTCAAGTCGGCATTGTCCTCGGCGGCGGCTTTGGCACCACCCCCATGGTCGGCTACGTCAATTCACTTCCGTGGATCAGGGCGGAAGCGAATATCGATATGGTCAATACCTGGACCAGGATCATCGGCAACCACACTATCAAGTGGGGTGCCGACGTGCGCCGTATCCGCGACGACTTGTTGCAGGACCAGACCTTCAGCCCGCGCGGCCAATTTACCTTCTCTGACGTTCAGTCCTCCTCGACCGGCGCCAAGACCAACATCGCAAACAACGTCGCCAGCTTCCTGTTCGATCAGCCCAGCCAAACAGGTCGCGACCTCAACACCTTCTTCCCGTGCTACCGCCAGTGGTGGTTCTTCGCTTTTGCGGGAGACAAGTGGCAGGCAACGCCGAAAATGACGCTTGACTACGGCGTTCGCTGGGATTTTTACCCGCCTGCCACGCCAAGAATCGCCGGTGGCTTCTCCAACTACAATCCTGCTAACAACACATTGGTTCTGGCAGGGCTCGGCAGCAATCCATCGAACTTGGGCATACAAACCGACTACAAGTACTTTGCACCGCGTACTGGCCTCTCCTACCGCCTCACCAACGATACGGTCTTGCGCGCCGGCTTCGGTATGAGCTATATACCGTTCACCGATAACACCTACGCGTACAACTACCCCATCCGTGCCAACAACAGCTATCAGCCAACTGGCGGCTCGTCCTTCACTCCCGCCGTGCTCTCTGACGGCGTAACGGTAGCTACCTTCCAGGCAGGCTTCCCGGCGCCGGTCGCGGTTACCATTCCTTCCAGCGGAATTATTGCCGCCAGCACTCCCGCGCTCATCAGCCAGGTCTACACCTACATTCCGCCCACCTTCAGAAATCCCTACGCAATGGCTTGGAATTTCGCTGTGCAGCAGGCTATCGGCGCTAGTTACTCGCTCCAGATCGCCTATGTCGGCAATCACGGCTCGCGCATGAATGTGTCGCAGAACATCAACCTACCCAGCTACTACGGTGGCGGCAACAACTCCCTTCCTGAAAACAAGGACGCAAGCGGAAACGTCACCTTCGGCCGCACAGCAGCTACAAACGAGTACTTCCTCGGCGATTCCTCAAACTACAATTCGCTGCAGGTCCAACTCACAAAGCGCCTTTCCAACGGCCTTTCTTTCAACTCTGCATTTACATGGGGTAAGGCACTCAACTATGCAACCGGCGGAGATGATAACGGCAGCTTGATGTTCTTCATCAACACGCGTAGAAACTACGCTCCGGCGGACTTCGACCGCGCCAAGAACTTTGAGCAGAGCTTCAACTACGAGTTGCCTGCCGGTCGCGGCCACAGATACTTCAACTCGGGCATCGGCGATACTCTCCTTGGAGGATGGCGTCTCACCGGTGTGCTCTCCATGGTCTCCGGCTTGCCATTTAGCGTGTATGCCAATGGCAGCACGCTGAATACGCCGGGAACAGCACAGACTGCCAACATCACCGGCAGTCTCAAGGTCCTTCACAACATTGGGTCTGGCAAGCAATGGCTCGACCCCAGTGTCTTCTCGCAGCCCTCCGGTTGCCCCGGTTCCACCACGCCATGCCCGGCCCCAGGCTTGGGTAATACCGGCAGAAACCAGTTCCGTGGACCTGGCTATCTGCAGGACAACTTCTCTCTCGCCAAGAAGTTCACCATTTATCGTGAATTGGCAACTGAAGTGCGCATCGATGCGGTGCAACTCAGCAATACGCCTCAATTCAACCTCCCCAATTCCGGCAGCGGCAACATCATTACCGCCTCGAATTTCGGCCAGATCACGAGCACCCTCGGCAGCGGTTCGGGCTCTGTGAATGGCATCGGTGGTGGCCGTTCACTGCAAGGATCACTGAGGATCACCTTCTAGAACAAACGCAGTTCAACCCAAAACAACAAAGGCCGGCCATCGCTCAACGCGATGGCCGGCATTTTCATTCCTATCTGCGCTCTCACTCACTGTTCAAGCCTGAGCCTGCCTGGAAGCGACTCCGCGATCAGGCTGATCTCACGGCGCTTGCCGCCAGCCGCAGGTTGGGTCCGCAACAGCGGTCTTTCCGTCGAGCAGGAAGCAGGACGCCCCGTCGATGTCCGTGCGGAAGGTGCGGACGTGCGCGGACTGCAACTCGCTCAGAATCTCCTGGCGGGGATGCCCGTAGCGGTTGCGCAGTCCGCAGGAGATGACGGCCCACTGCGGAGCCACGCGTGCCATAAACTCAGGCCGGCTCGACGTGATGCTGCCGTGATGGCCAACCTTGAGCAGCGTACTCTCAATACCCTGTTCGGCCAGCATGCCGTCTTCAACAGGTGCTTCGGCATCGCCCTCCAAAAGCACTGAAGTCGTTCCGTAGGCAACGTGCAATACGAGCGAGTCATTGTTGGCGGGTGTGTCGCCGGGCTGGTAGTTCGGCAGGGGTGCAAGCACGCCAACCTGCGTGCTGCCAAAGGAAAATGCATCGCCACCGCGAAGAGTGCGAACGCGTATATGCAGTCCCGCAGCCTCGTTGAGCAATGCACCGTAGGCGTCGCCGGGCGGGTTGTTGCCTACCCACAATTCATCGGGATGGAAGTTGCGCAGAATGGCGGGCAGGCCGCCCATGTGGTCGGAGTGTGCGTGGCTCAGGGCCACCGCGTCCAGATGGCGAATGCCGCGCGCCCACAGCGCGGGAGAAACAACCTCCTCGCCGATGTCGAATTCCTGCGGAGCCTCACGCGGTCCGCCGCCAAAGCCGCCGCCATCCACGAGCACGGCCTTGCCGTCGGGAGTAATCAGCAGCAGCGAATCACCCTGGCCCACATCGATGGCCTCAACCAGCAGCGCGTTGCGTGGGTGCTCGATCGGACGTGGCGCCACTGCGGCGATGGCGGCCAGCAGCAGAGCGGCCCAGGCTAGGCGCCGCTGCCAACGGCTGCCGCTGGCTACGCTGAGGTGCGCAAGCAGGATGGCCGCGGCCAGCAGCGCGCAGAACGCTGCCGATTGCCAAAGGAGTGGCGTGGGAATGCGGAAATCTCCAAAGGCAAGCGAACCGAACAGATGCACAAGCCCAACACCAAGATGAAGAATCACCGCGACAATCATCGCTGGAATCACGGCGGCGGACGGCCACGTGACCAGCAGCACCAGTGTCACAAGCGCAGCCGGCATCAGAATCGTAAGCAGCGGCAGAATAAATAAATTCACCGGCAGAGCAAAGATCGTGATGCGGTGAAAGTAGATGGCCATGGGCAGCGTCATTGCCAGTTCGACGATGCAGGAGACGACGAGCAACTCGATAATGCGGAGAAAAAAGCGCACGGTCCAGGGGAAGATCCGCCAGGCAATGCGGCCGTGCCCGGTCTCCTGAAGGCTCGTGGCAGCCATCCTTAGTAGTTCGCGAAACTGCGCCATCCGTGGGGAAAGTTTCGCGTCGATTGCGCTCAGGCGCAGATCGCGCGTGGCATTCAGATAGGGATGAACGGTGGCCTGAAGCAGCGGTGCGGCGACGCCGGCAATGGCGACGACCGCAAGCAGCGTCATTTGCAGGCTCGAGTCGAAGAGGCTGCGCGGACTGGCAACGAGCAGGCACAGCGAGGCAAAGCCAATGGTGTTCATGGCACTGCGTTCGCGATAGACAAGACGGCCGAGCAGGTAGAGAGTGACCATCCAGAGCGAGCGCTGCACCGGCGTTGCAAAGCCTGTGAAGAGCGCGTAGGCAAAGGACGCGGCAATCGTGACGAAGGTGGCCGGAACGCGGGGCAGCCGCAGGCGGCGCGCGATCCAGAAGATGAATCCCGCCACAATGGCCAAATGAAAGCCAGAGACAACCAGCATGTGAAAGGAGCCCGTGCGCTCAAAGCCGGCGCGCAGAGAATGCGTGAGGTAGGTGCGGTCGCCGGCGACCATGGCGGCCAGCATGACGGCGTCTTCCTGTGTCAGGCGCAGCGGCGCGGGAATGCGGTGCATGGCCGCGGGCAGGGCCATCAGGCGCGCAGCGGTTGCATGCTGCAAACCGCTCACGCGGCACGCCAGCAATGTCCCGGCGCTCCCACTCTGTCCGAGACGTTCCACGCGTTCGATGCTGACAGTGGCCGTGGACGTGACGCCTTGATCGAGGAGATAATCCTCGCGGCTCCACACGCCGGGATCGTGATAAGTTTCAGGCTGCAGGAGGCGCGCAACTGCGCGGACTCGGTCGCCGCATTGAAAGCCCTGCGCAGCAGCGTGGCTTGCTGCGTCTTGCGGCCAGCGCACGGTGAGCCGAACGCCGCCTGTGACAGAGCTCTGCGCATCCTCGGTGTCGGAGACTGTTTCGAGACTGGAGACGCGGAGGTCGATGCGCTGTGTCGGTTGTTGCGCGGGAACTGGAGCGGCGGCGGCGTGCTCGTCTTCGTTCAGATTCTGCTCCGTCTCGACACGCACTGCTCCGGCATCGATGACGGTTCCTTCCACAGTGCGCAGAAGCCCGTCGGAAAGTGATGCCAGTGCAGGCGCGGGCGCCGGTTGCTGCTCCATCAGAGCGCACCACGTGCCCACCAGGCACCACAGCACTGCCAATGGCAACCAAATCATTCGCTGGGCGCGCAGGGCCGCCACGCCGCAGGCTACAGCGACCAGACCCATCGCAACCAGCACCAGGCTGGGCCGCAGCCAAAGCCATTGCGTGACGTCGACTCCAACTGCGAACAGCCACGCAGCATGGAACAAAGGCACGGCACTCAAGCCGGCAGCAGGCTGCCCGGAGGTGGGGGATTCAATTTCCATTGCCCTAAAAAATAAAAGGATCTATGGGGTTCAAGCCTATCAGGAGCGGCGCAGTTGGACCACTGTCTCCAGGTGGAAGGTGTGCGGAAAAAGGTCGGCAAGCGCGAGAGATTCGATTGCGTAGCCTGAGGCGATAAGCGCGCGCAGGTCGCGGGCCAGGGTCGCGGGATCGCAGGAGACATACGTCAGCGCGGGCGCGGCGATGCCTGCCAGCAGCGTTGTGATCTCCGCGCCGAGGCCGGTGCGCGGGGGGTCAACCACGATGAGATCGGGGCGATCGGACTTGGGAGCGCGGCGCAGAAAGTCGAGGGTTGCGGCGCGAACTGCGGAGCCGGTTGTGCCTTGCAGGTTCTCCTGGAGCGCCGCTGTCGCTGAAGGAGCAGACTCGACGGCGACCACGCGCGCGAAGCTCTCCGCGAGTCGGTGCGCAAAGAGTCCGACGCCGGCAAACAGATCCCACGCGAGCGCGCCCTGCTGTCCGCCCGTGACTCGATCGACAAGCGCATCAACCAGCCAGCGGTTCACCTGGAAGAATGCGCCGTGATCTACGCGATAGTCGAAGCCGGCGGCCCGATAAACGAGTGAAGCCTCGCCCCATTGCGCGATGGTTCGCGAAGAGGTCTGCGCACGCCGTTCTCCGGGGTGTTCTTCGGCAATAAGCTCCATGCCTTTGAGTGCGGGAATTTGCTCGGCCAGCGCGCGCGCAAAATCATCAAAACTGTTGACGCTGTTCTTTGCGACGCCGGCCGTAAAAACGCTGGCTAGGAGCGATGTTTCGTCTGCATTGCTGAAAAGCGAAATCTCCGTGGGGCGTAGCGCGGGCGAAAACTGCTTGGCCGTTTCAGCAAAACGCTGCGCGGCTTCGACGAGCAACGGCGCTGCGATGGGACACTCGGCAATCGGAATCACCGCATGAGAGCGGCGTCCTCGATAGCCGGGATTTCCAGCGGCGTCAAAAGCGAGGCGGATGCGATTGCGATAGGCCCACGATTGCGACTCCGTGGGTGCGCCAATCACTGCGATCTCATCCGTCACTCGCACGCCGCCACGCTCCAGCGTCTCGCGCAAGATCGCTTGCTTAAAGGCAAGTTGAGTTGCGTATCCGGCGTGCTGATAGTGGCATCCGCCGCACGCGCCAAAGTGACGGCACGCAGGCACAATGCGTTCGGCAGCAGCGGTGACAATCTCGTCAGCTTCGGCACTTGCGTAGCCGCGCTTGTCTTCGGTGATCCGCACGCGAGCTTGTTCGCCCGGCAACGTGAGCGGCACAAAGACGGCCTTGCCTTCAACGCGGGCCAGGAACGCACCGCCGTAAATTGGCTTTTCAATTTCGACGATCCGCGATGGTGCGGAGCGAGGCTGTTCGACTCGCGTCTCGACACGATTGCGCCCTGCGGATTGTGCCCGGCGCTGTTTCACTGTTGGCTCATGTAGAACAGGCTGAGTCGCGGCAGGTTGTAGTGCACCAGCAACTGCTTCTGCACAAACTGATGTTCCACCTGGCGCAGTTGCACAACGCCCATGCGGCTTCGGTAAGGTGCGAGTTCGCGAGCCGCGTGCTCTTTGAGCCCGACCAGCAACTCTTCCGGCGCAGCGGCAGTCAGTGCGGCAAACAGTTTTTCTTCCAGCACGGTGAGCGAGCGTTCTAACGTTTCCAGATCGACGTGCGCATTTTCCGCCGTTGATGCGCGCACTTCGGCCGCCAGTTCGCGCAGCCGCGCCGCGGTCGCAGCGCAAGGTTCCGGTGCTACAGTCGCAGCATCAAGGGCGGTTGCCGCCGATTCAAGATGCGCCGCGATGCGCTCATGCTCAAAGCCTGATTCGCTCGGCTCGGTTGCGGGCGAAGCCGTGCCTGCCGAGGCTTCGTTCAACTCGACGGCTGCGTCCATCACCGCCTGCGCGCACCAGGCAAGCCCGTTGATGCGCCGCATGCGCCCACGCTTCTGCCGCGCCTCGTATTTGTCGAACGCCGCGTCGATGCCACGCAACGCAGCCTCCAGCGGAATGCCGGCTTCGCGCCAGGTTTCAATCAGCGCCCAGTCCAGCGTCGAGAGCAGCAGCAGCGATCCTCGCCGCTTCTGAAAGCGCTCTTCGATCTCGGTAAAGTAGTTGTAATAATTCAGCACACGCGCCTCAGCGGGGCCGGCTGCGTGGGCGCCCGTTTGTATGTCCCGGGCGATTGCGCTCGAACAAGATGCGCAGGCCCTCGAGCGTCAGCCATTCATTGATCTCGTGAATGTAGCGCGAATCCTCGGCGATCATGCCGGCCAGGCCGCCGGTCGCGACGATGCGCGGCTGCTCGCCTAGCTCTGTGATGATGCGTTCGAGGATGCCGTCTACCAGGCCGATGTACCCGAAGTAGAGGCCGCTCTGCAGGTGGCCGACCGTGTTGGTGCCGATGACCTTGGCTGGGCGTTTGATGTCGACGCGGCTGAGCCGTGCGGCGCGGTTGAACAGCGCATCGGCGCTCAGGCCGAGGCCGGGAGCGATGGCGCCGCCCATGTACTCGCCGCGCGCCGAGATTACTTCAAACTTGGTGGCCGTGCCGAAGTCGACCACGACGCACGGGCCGCCATATAGTTCGAAAGCAGCAATCGAGTCGGCAAGGCGATCCGCGCCCAACTCCGTGGGGTTGTCGATCAGCATCGGCATGCCGGTCTTGATGCCCGGTTCCACAAACATCGGCTCGATGTGAAAATAGCTTTCGCACACCTGGCGCAGCGTCGAGTCAACCGGCGGCACCACCGAGGCGATGATGATGTGCGTCACCTGGCTCGGAGCCATGCCGTGCATCTCGAAGAGATTCACGAAGAAGACACCGTACTCGTCTACGGTCTGCGTGCGGTGGGTGGTGACGCGCCAGTGCGCGGCCAGTTCGGGCTTTTCACCTTCCAGATCATAGAGCCCCAGCACCGTATTGGTATTGCCGACATCGAGAGCTAGTAGCATTGTTTTAGTCCACGTCTCTCAGTTCGTTTTCCGCGGCGCGAATGCCGCCTGTTTGCACAGTCACCATTCCGGCATCGGTGCGGACCAGCAGGAATCCGTGCTTGTCCAATCCCGCCGTGACGCCGGTGCAGGCCTGCGGTCCATGCACTTCAACCTTACGCCCGCGGACCCATGTGGAAGCCAACTCGACGCGCGCGGGAACCGTTTCTTCCGCAGCCGCATCGGCGAGCGCAAGCGTCTCTTGCTCCAGTGATTTTAGCAGGGAGACGAGCAGTGCTTGCCGGGAAGTCGTGCGGCCGGTTTCCATGTCGAGCGAAGTTGCCGGAGTGCTGAGACTCGGATCGAAGCCGCGCTGGTGCACGTTGATGCCGATGCCCGCAACGGCATACGCAACCGCACCGCCCTCAGTGTGAGCTTCCACCAGGATGCCGCATATCTTGCGCGGGCCAATGAGTAGGTCGTTAGGCCAGCGCAGATCGACAGCCAGTCCAGAACTTGCGTGGATTGCATAGGCAGCGGCAAGCCCGGTGGCGAGTGGAAGCAGGCGCAGGCGTGCGGCAGCGATCCGCGGGCGAAGCAGGACGCTTACATAAAGCCCTTCGCCGGCGGCCGAGTGCCAGGCGTGGTCGCCACGGCCCCGGCCGGCGGTCTGCTCGTCGGCAAAGTAAACGGAGCCGTGCGGCGCACCGCTACGCGCGGCGTTAAGTGCGTCGTTGTTGGTTGAATCGGTGAGTGCGGAGAAATGGAGCTTGCCGGCAAAGATCGTGTCAGCGAGTGCGGAGTCGAGCGCGGCCAGGTCGAACATTGGCTCGTTCACTCCGCCGTGATCGACATGGAGATGTCGGCGGCTTTGGCCGAGTGCGTGAGTGCGCCCACGCTGATAAAGTCCACGCCGGTTTCAGCATAGGCGCGGATATTCTCAAGCACGATGCCACCACTGGCTTCGGTAGGTATCCATCTTTCGGTCTGTCCCTCGGTCTCTTTCCGGATACGGGCGACAGCGTGTTTCACTTCCTTCGGCGTCATGTTGTCGAGCAGGATAGCTTCGGCTCCATACGTGAGGGCTTCTTCGAGTTCCAGCGCGGTGCGCACTTCCACCTGCACGCGCTGGCCCTTCCTGCGCCGCTCCAGAGCGCGCGTCAAAACTGCGGGCAACCCTCCGCCGAGTGAGATGTGGTTGTTCTTGATCAGGATTCCGGAAGCCAGGTCGATGCGGTGATTTGTTCCTCCACCGCACATGACCGCGTATTTTTCCAGCACCCTCAGCCCGGGGATGGTTTTGCGCGTATCCAGCACGCGGGCATGCGTACCTTCGATTGCATCGGCATATCGGCGCGTCGTCGTGGCGATGCCGCTGAGGTGCTGCAAGAGATTCAGGATGACGCGCTCGCAGCTCAGCAACACGCGGGCATTGTGGCGGATGACGGCCAGCACCTGGCCCGAGTGGACGCGCACGCCGTCGAAGATCTCCGGATGGCTCACGACTTCAAAGCGGGTCTGCGCCGGCGGACGCGGGTCGAGCCGCGCAAAGACCTCAAAGAAGTGCGGCACCGCGCCCAGGCCGGCCACCACCATCTCCTGGCGGGCGATGATGGCCGCTGAGGCGTGCAACGCAGGGTCGATGGTCAGGTTGGTAGTGGAGTCGAACACGGCCCGATCTTCCACCAGGGCGTGCTCCAACAATGCGTCGATGCGGCTGCTCTTCCAATCCATTCGGTCAGTTTCCTGTAAGGCCCCAATCCGCCTCTTCCTCTAATGCGCGTACTTCTCGAAAAGAAAGTTGGTTGCGTCCTCGATTTGCTTTTCGTCGCTTTCAGGCACGAGGAATATATTCTTGTAGGCTTCCATCGGCTGCTGAGTAACTTCATTCATAGCGAGGATTTGAATCATTGGGTTGCCATCCCTTTTTGCTCGGTACTGAATTACTGTGACACATGCTTGGCGACTCTTACTCCACTCAAAGAAATATTTACTGATAGTGGCAAAAATAGCCGGATTTTCCTTTCGGGTAGCCTCCATGTCCTTCGCCACCTTTTCAGCGCACCAACGTTGCATATTCACCTGGCAATAAAGGGATGGCAACCAAAGAAAACATCCCAGAGCAATGATTGATGCCTTCAATGTAGCCTTCATATTTCTCTCCTAGTCACCGTACATAAGCCAGAATATTCCTATAAACGGTTATTGCGGTGGCAGCGCCTCAAGGGCGGCGCGCGCTTTTTCCAGTAACAGCCGAGTTTCGGATTCCTGTTTCTTCAACCCCTCGACCACCTGCGCCGGTGCTTTGGCCAGAAAGCTCTCGTTGCCCAGTTGCCGTTCTGCGGCAGCCAGACCTTTCTCATACTTGGCAATATCCCTGGTCAACCGCTCGCGCTCGGCGGGAACGTCGATGTGCTTTTCAAATTCGACGAACACGTCGATTTTTCCAAAAGACTGCCAGGGCAGGTGCGCGTATCTTCCGCCCGCATCGCGATCGGAGAAGAACACGACCTCAATCTCATTGATCTTGGCGAGCTTCTTTATGATGTCTGAATTCGAAATGATCTCAAGATTCTTGCGCAGAACGCCTGATTTTCCGGAGGCGATTTTCGCGTTTACGAATACCTTCTCATCTACGCCAAGATCCTTTCGGCTAGAGCGCAGTGCAACGATTGCTTCTCTTAGACGTTCCATAGCCAATTGAACATGATCCATCGCAATCTCGGCACTGTCGAACTTGAGCTGAGAGAATACGTCGTGGGGCTCATATTGCGGATAGCTCGTGAGCGCAATGGACCTCCTTGGCGGATGTCCGTCGTACAACGCATGCCAAATCTCTTCCGTAATAAATGGCATGAACGGAGAAAGCATACGCAAGGAGCTTTCAAAGACATACAACAATGTCGCAAGTGCTGCACCCGCTACGTTCCTATCGGAAGCATCACTGAAATCGAGGCGTAGTTTAACGATTTCGAGATACCAATCGCAAAATTCTCCCCAGAAGAACTGATAAACAAAGTTCGCCGCATCATCGTAGCGATATTTTTCAAGCGCCAAATTGACGTCATGCACGGTTCTATTGAGCCGCGACACGATCCAAAGCTCTTCAATTGGTGATGTGTTCGACAGGTTCGGCGCGCTCGCAAACGAATTCGAGGTCACCTGAATGCCGACCTCTTTCGCTCTCTCCATATTCATGAAGATGAACCGCGCCGCGTTCCAAATCTTGTTGGCGAAGGCGCGATAGCCTTCCGTGCGCGCCACGTTGAAGGCGATGTCTGTGCCGGGCGAAGCCATCGAGGCCAACGTAAAGCGCACCGCATCGGTCCCGTACTGCTTCACAATCTCGATCGGGTCGATTACGTTGCCCTTGGTCTTCGACATTTTTTCGCGGTTAGCGTCGCGCACCAGCGCGTGGATATATACCTCTTTGAACGGCACCGAATCCGCAAGTGAACGCTTGCTGCCGTCGGGCATAGGAACGTCACCCGCAAACCAGCAGCCCAGCATGATCATGCGCGCGACCCAGAAGAACAAAATGTCGAAGCCCGTGACCAGCACACTCGTCGGATAAAAGCTGTCGAAATCGGCGCGCGTCTCCGGCGTAATGTTTGGCCAGCCGAAGACCGAAACCGGCAGCAGCCCCGAGGAGAACCATGTGTCCAGCACATCGGTTTCCTGCGTAATATTTTCCGACCCGCAGTGCGCGCACTTCGTTGGGTCGACGCGATCGACGGTGATCTTGTGGCAGACGCCGCAATGCCATGCGGGAATGCGATGGCCCCACCAGAGCTGTCGCGAGATGCACCAGTCGTGGATGTTCTCCATCCAGTTCAGATAGGTCTTCTCGTACTGTTCCGGCGTGAAGCGGATCGCTTTTTCACCGTTCGCATCCGGCTTGACGGCGGCGATGGCCTTCTCGGCCAACGGCTGAATCTTGACGAACCATTGCGTCGAAAGCCGCGGCTCCACAACCGTCTTGCAGCGGTCGCAGTGGCCTACGTTGTTGGTGTAGTCCTTCACTGCTCCGAGCAGCCCCTGCTCTTCGAGATCGGCCACAATCTTCTTGCGCGCAACGTAGCGGTCCAGGCCTGCGTAGGCGCCGCCCTCGGCGTTGATGTGGCCCGTGTCGTCCATGATGTTGATCGAAGGCAGATGGTGCCGCTCGCCGATGGAGAAATCGTTGGGGTCGTGCGCGGGCGTCACCTTCACCGCGCCGGTGCCGAAGTCGCGGCTAACCCACTCGTCCAGGATGACCGGAATCTCGCGGCCTACCAGAGGCAGGCGCAGCTTCTTGCCGTGCAGATGCAGGTAGCGTTCGTCGTCGGGATGAACAGCAACGGCAACGTCGCCCAGCATCGTCTCAGGCCGCGTGGTCGCCACGGTCAGAAACTCGCCGGTGTCTTTGCCATCGTTGCCGATAACCGGGTACCGAATCTCCCACAGATGCCCCTTGTGCTCGTCGTAGACCACTTCCAGGTCGCTGATGGCCGTCTGGCACCGCGGACACCAGTTCACGATGTACGCGCCGCGATAGATGAGCCCCTGCTCGTAGAGGCGGACGAAGGCCTCGCGCACTGCAACCGACAGGTGTTCGTCCATCGTGAAGTATTCGCGCTGCCAATCGACCGAGGCGCCGAGGCGCTTCATCTGATCCAGAATCGCTCCGCCATAGTGACGCCGCCACTCCCACACGCGCTCCACAAAGGCTTCGCGGCCAAGCTGCTGGCGGCTGGAGCCCTCGGCGGTCAACTGCCGCTCCACCATCATCTGCGTGGCGATACCGGCGTGGTCTGTGCCTGGCAGCCAAAGCGCGCGCCGGCCCGACATGCGCCGCCAGCGGGTCAGGATGTCCATCTCCGTCTGGTTGAGCATGTGCCCCATGTGCAGGCGTCCGGTCACGTTGGGCGGCGGCAGCAGGATGGTGAAAGGGGACTGGCCGGGTGTTGCTTCGCTGGAAGCAGGCGATGCGGGCGTGGGCTGCGCGAACAGGTTCTCGCTGACCCAGTATTCGGCCCAGCGGTCTTCAATGGCGGTCGGGTCGTAAGCTTTGGGCAGGTCGTGAGGCATGATTTTTTTGTGAGTGCCCCGAGGGTCTGACCCTTCTGCAATAAGGGGTTTCGAGCGAGGGGACTACATTTGACTTTAGCAGATTGAGGTCAATTCCACTTATGCGTGAGGACTGAAGCTGGCCAGCGCGACAAAGGAAAAGGCCGCACCTGTTGAGGGTGCGGCCTTGATTGAATCCCAGTGATTATTTAGAACGGGTTGATCTTGGCCAAGCCCTTCTTTTTCTTCTTCTTGCTGGAAGACTCGTCGCTCAGGTCGGTCTTGGGCTTCTTGTGCTTGGTGCCGGCGGCCTCGGTCGGTGCCGTCGGAGCTGTGCCGGGCTTGATCTCGTTCACCTGCAGCGGAGCTTCGGCAGGCTTTTCAGCCGTTGGCAGCGCATTGCTGCTGGGGCCGACTGGCTTCACCAGCGCATTGGGGTCAGCTGCGGGAGTTCCGGAAGGCGCGCTCACAATCTCCGCGCCCACGCCCGTTCCGCCCGCCGGGGCCTCCATCTGGATCGGCGCAGCCGAAGGCTGGCCGGTGCGCGGCGGCTCATTGACGCTGGTGGGCGTGACGGCTTCTGCCGGTGCGGCAGGCTTGCCTGCATTGACCGCGACCAGGAACAGATCTTTGTTTTCGTTGGTGACATCCGGCGCCAAGGTCCGCTTGGGATCGTTGAGGCTGGGCTCGCCCACGTGCACCGCTTCAACCACCGTAGGTCCGCGCTTGATCAGGCCGAGTGTCTTGTCGGTAAAGTGCAAAGCCTGACGGCTGCGCTCCTCGGCGTCGCTCTCGGCAATGGCTGCCTGGGTGGGTTCGGGAACCTGGCGGTTCATAATCACCAGCCGGTCGCGCGCGTCTTCCACGTGCGGCGCCATCGGATAGCGGGTAATCACCTTCGCGTAAGCCGCTGCGGCCCGGTCCTCATAAACCGAGGCCAGCCGCTCGCGGATGGCGCCGGGCAAATTCGGTGCAATCCGAACGTTGTGCGCCTCGCCCGCATACGCATCGCCGATGGCCAGCAGCGCCTGATCGCTCTTCGAATAAAGAGGATAGGTCTCGGTCACGGTCTTCAAACGGGCGATGGAGGCGTTGAAGTTCTCGCGGCTCTCATAGTAGAGGCCGATCTGAGTTTCGCGCTCGGCCAGAACTTCCTGAACATCGCGCAGCTTCTGCTTGGCGCGTGGAATCAGCGCCGAGTCCGGAAACATGTTGATCATGTCGCGGTAGGCCTTTTCGGCTTCCTGCGCATTGGTGTAGTCGCGGTCGGGCTTCTCCATCTGCTGGTAGTAGATGTCGCCCACCTTCATCTTGGCCTCGGCGGCCTCGGGAGCATCCGGGAAGAAGGTGATGAAATCGTTGTACTCGGCCTCGGCCTGCGTCAGAGCCGCCGTGCCGCCTTCCTTGAACCAGCTATCGCCCACTGACAGCTTGGCGCGCATCCGGTATTCCGAGTCGGGATACGTATTCAGCAGCGTCTGCAGATCGAGCCGCGCCACGTCAAAGCGGCCCTTCTTCAAGGCCAGCATGGCCTTGTCGTAGAGCTCCTTGTCCGGCTGTTTCGAGGCCACATTACCGAGCGGGTTGGCGCTCAGATCCACGTGCTTTTTATGCTTGGGCTTCTTTTCCCTGGCCTGGGCCGATACCGCGCCCAAAAACAGAACGGCCAGCGTCACCGCGGCAATCTTCTTCGACAACCCGTTCATACCACCTCATTTGGGCGGCGGCCCATCCGCGGGTCCTCCACCTTATCAAAGCTGATTTCCAAAAAAATCTTACTCATTCACGTCGCGGGAAAAGCCGGCCACTGCCTTATTGCTCCCCCGCTGCCGCGCGGGCCGCCGCCAGCAACGAACGCGCTTCATGTTCGGGATATCCCCCGCCGAAGACCGCATTGCCGGCAACCAAAAGCTCCGCTCCTGCTTGGACGATCTCGGCCACCGTCTCGTGAGCCACGCCACCGTCCACTTCGATTCTAAATGCCAGCCCCAGTTCCCGGCGCAATTCGACCAGGCGCCCGATCTTGTCCAGCGAAAAGGGAATAAACTTCTGCCCGCCAAACCCCGGATTCACGCTCATGATCAGCACGTGGTGAACCATGGGCAAAATGTCGATAATCAGGTCGACCCGCGTCGCCGGATTCAGCACCACCCCCGGCTTCATGCCGTGGTTGGCAATCAGCTCCAGCGACCGGTGCAGGTGCGGGCAGGCCTCGTAGTGAACGCTCAGCCAGTCAGCCCCCGCCGCTGCAAAGTCGGCGATGTAGTCGTTCGGGTTCTCGATCATCAGGTGGCAATCCAGCGGCAGTTTGGTCGCCTTGCGCAGGCTTTTCACCACCGGCGGTCCCAGCGTAATGTTGGGCACAAAATGCCCGTCCATCACGTCCACGTGGATCACCGTGCCGCCGCCGCGCTCGGCAGCAGCAACATCATCCGCCAGATGGGCAAAATCGGCCGACAGAATCGAAGGCAACAGCTCAACCATAGGTTTTTAACGTAACTCCTTGCCCCGTCAGTGTATCAGCGGCGGCGCGTGCCGGTCTGCGATTCGCGGTGAAAAACAAGGCCTTTGACCGCTTGTCGTCGTACCAACTGCGGGTGCCCCTGGTCCGGATTTTCGGACCAGGGATCGCATAAATTCAACGTACGAAATCACGCAGTCCGGGAGTCTACGCCGCCGGAGCCGCCACTTTGAACTGGCTCGCGAACACCCGTCCCACCGCGCGCAGCATCGCCTTCACCGGCCAGCGCCCCTCCGCATCCGGAAAGAAGATCTCCCCCGGCCGCCGCGCCTCAGGCCGGTAATACCACCGCTTGAGCAGCGCCAGGTGAGCCTGCCTGACCGTCGCCGAAGGCGCGCCGGAAGGCTCTCTGAGCGACTCCAGCGCCGCATCCATCCGCGCCTCCAGCATCCCCCGCGCAATCTTTGCGGGACCCGTATTGCTGTCTGTACTGATCCCTGCCCCCTGATCCCTGATCCCTGCCTCTTCCACCACCGCCTCAACCGCCAAAGGCTGCGCAAACAGCGACGTCGACCCCGACTGCTCATTCTGAATCCGCATCCCCATTGTTGAAAACCCGGCCGGCCCCCGCAGCCGCCCGTTCTCAAACAGAAAAACGGCCACCTCCTCCGGGTTGGCCGAGACCTGCAGAATCACCGCCCGCAACTGGCTCAGCGGCCGCACCAGCTCGCTTGCCAGCGCGCGCACGGCTTCCAGCCGCTGCACCTGCGCATGGAGAGCCGCCGCCGCCTCAAACTCCAGATCAGCCGATGCCCGCTCCCGCTCCGTCCGCAGCGTCACCAGCCGGCTCTCGCCGCGCGTCGCCAGAAAGCTCTCGACCGCCGCCGCCTCCTCGCCGTAGCGCTCGTCCGTACACCCCTGGTAGCAGGGCGCCAAGCACATCTTCATCTCGGAATACACGCACCCCGGATGGCTCGGATTGGGCTCCAGATCTTCCGTGCACCGCCGCAGCAGAAACAGCTTCAGCGCCTCATCCACATAGCGCTCAGCAGCGGCCCGCGATGCAAACGGCCCATAAGCCCAATCCGCCTCCCTTTGGCTGGGCCTGTGCGTCACCACGACACGCGGATAGGGATTCCCGGCCAGAAACCGCACAAACGCCGGCGCGCGCAGGTGCATCCGCTCCAGGCACTTCGCCCCGTAAATTCCTTCCAGCAGTTCAAACTGAAGCAGCAGCGACTCGAATTCCGAACCCGTAAGCCGCCACTCAATCCGCCGAACCCTTCCAGCCAGTTGCAGCCGCCGCGGATGTTTGGCCGAGGGTTGCAGCAGCCGTTCCAGCCGCGCCTTCAGATTCGGCGTCCGTCCAATGTACGGCTCCGCGTGCGCTTCCGCGCCATAGAGCGCAAACACCGCAGCCTTGTGCGGCAGTTGCGTCAGCGCGGCTTTGGGGTTAGCCGGGTCAAAGGCAATCTTTTCCATCGCCCCCGCCGCTCCGCCCTGGTCCATTTCGTCCATGCCGTCCAAACTCCGCTTATCCACGCCGTACGCCGCTGACTTGCTAACACGGGCTTGACAGGCTGCGGAAAAACTCTGGTTGAGCCGCTGTTTTGAAAGGGCACGACTTCAGTCGTGCCATAACTGCCGCAAAATCAACGAGGGCTTTAGCCCCTGAGGGATGCTTTCCGGGCTCTTCCTTCAAATCAATGCCTTTTTCCGCAGCCTGTTGAGCCCCGCTAATCCGGCTAACCCCGCTCGCCGTTCAGGCTCCCGCCACCGTCATCCCGTCAATCCGTAGCGTCGGCGATGCCACCGCCCCGCGAAACACAAGGTCGTCGCCGATCGCCGTCACGTTCATCAGCATCTCGGCCAGGTTGCCGGCAATCGTCACCTCTTCCACGGCGTGCGTCAGTTGCCCGTTCTCAATCCACAACCCCGTCGCCCCCCTCGAGTAGTCGCCGGTCACAATATTCGTCCCGAACCCCATCAAACTCGTCACATAAAGCCCCGCCTGCACATCGCGAATAATGTCTTCCGGCGCAAGCGTTCCCGGCTCAAGATACAGATTCCCGCACCCGATCCCCGGCGTCCCCGCCAGTCCCCGCGAAGCATTGTGCGTCGACTTCATCCCCAGCTTCCGCGCCGTATAAGTGTTCAGCAGATAGCTGCGCAACACGCCTTCTTCCACCACCACCGTCCGCCGCGAAGCTAGCCCCTCGCCATCAAAGGGCGACGTCCCAAAGCCGCCCGCCCCCGTCGGCAGCATCATCGTGTTGTCGTCCACAATGGTCAGATTGTGCGTGCCAATCTGCGCCACCAGCTTCCCCGCCAAAAACGACGCGCCCCTCCAGATCGAGTCGCCCGATGCGGCTTCAAACACGCTCCCAATCAGCGACCGCGCCACCTCCGGCGCAAACACAATCGGCACCCGCTGCGTCTCGACCCGCCGCGCCCCCAACCGCCGCAGCGTTCGCCGCGCAGCCTCCGCGCCCACAGCCTCCGGCGATTCCAAATGCGCAAAACTCCGAGCGCTCGACCACCAGCCATCCCGCTGCATCTGCCCATTCGTATCCATCGCCAAGGGCGCCGCCGACACGCCCGCATAGCTGGTCCGGTAGCCGCCTAGAAAGCCGCGCGAGTTGGCCAGTACCATCCGCCCCGTCGCCGCGTCAAAGCTGCCCCCGTCGGAGTTGGTAATCCGCGGGTCGGCGGCCAGCGCCGCGGCCTCGGCCCGCCGTGCCCACTCGATCCGCTCCGGCCCTTCCAGAGAATAGACATCATCGTAGTAGAGATGCAGATCGCCGCCCAGTGTGCCGAACTCCCCCGCCTCCGGCAGCCCCGTAAAGGGGTCTTCTTCGGTCACCTTCACCAGCGCCATCGCCCCTTCCACAAGCTGCCGAATCCCGTCTGCCGTCAAATCGCTCGTAGACGCCGAAGCCGACCGCCGACCGTCAAACACCCGCAGCCCCAGCCCCCGCGACCCCGACTCCTTCAGCGTCTCCACCGCGCCCATGCGCACACTCACGCTGAACTCGTCGCCCTCGCGCACAACCGCCTCGGCGTCCGAAGCCCCAGCCCTCACAGCCCGCGCAACAACGTCAGCAGCAAGAGATTCAAGATCAATCGAGTTTTCAATGGGGAGATCCGCAGTTTGAGCCATGGCTCAACAGTAACAAAATCGCTTGCGGTTCGGCATGTTTCTATATGCGTGGAACTGCTTGTGTCGTTATTGATTGCTTAGCTGCCTAGTCGTAGGGGACGGCTCAGATCCTTTAAATCTGTTTTCAAATACACGTAGGTCAAGAATTGCTCGTCTAATAGCTCTGTAATCGTCATTCGGAACGAGCACGTTGGCGGCACCAGTCGCGTTCTCAGCTTCGGCCTCCTCGGGGGAAACCTCTGCTTCGAAAAGCCCGGAGGGTGCGGCTTTCGTCGCTAGCAAATCTACATAGCATCCATAGTCAAGCTTATAAGCGTCATATCGAACGCCGACTTCTTCTTGTCCAGAAATGCTCTTTTTCACAACGTGTAATAATCTCGCGTCGAAAAGCGCATCGATCAATGGATGTCGAGTGTTCGTTCTGAGAAGAAAAGCTCTCGCCTTTCTGTGGGCGATCACCTCGTCAATGATCCAGTTCAAGAGGTCCTGGGCATCGGCATTCGCCCGAATAGCAGCCTCCTTGTCCCGCTGATACCACGTCCTTGCAGCGATACGAATCGTTGGGATTGAGATCCTCTCGCCGATCCCCCTTTGCGCTGCAATCGAAAGAACATTGAATGCATCCCTAGGCACGCCTTCGGCGGATTTTACGAAATCCTCAAACGCGTTGTGCTGAGTGAACGCTGCTTGGATCAGTTGGTCGGCGGTCAAGAATTCCGGTTTTGGGGAGCCTTGACTAGCTCCGGTATCTTCTGACTTGTAATGGCTAAAGACAAGCTCCTTGAAGAACTGGATCGCCCGTTCTTCGTTGTTATCAAAAACCATGTAGTCGTCTAGCCTGCATTATTCATGAAGGCATAGCGGACAGTGTTTTGGGCGGTACGAGATTGCTGAACACAGCACCGGCGGCGTGATTTGTTGATGCAGGATGTGTCGACGCGACAGGCTAGCATTTG
>Ga0181535_10001689_pt1 | contig 28371 bp, 23 predicted proteins | sample PEATcosm2014_Bin_44_FD_119774 | JGI IMG/M metagenome (GOLD analysis project Ga0181535, IMG submission 119774) | Peatland microbial communities from MTU Mesocosm Facility, Houghton, MI, USA - PEATcosm2014_Bin17_30_metaG | ecosystem: Environmental > Terrestrial > Soil > Wetlands > Peat | place... | reverse complement strand
GCCCTCGCCATCGCCGACGCCATCCTCGAAGACGTAGCCCGCTTCCAGGGCGCCAAAGACCGCTTCGACGACGAAACCATCATCGTCCTCCGCGTCCACTAGCCTGAACCAGTTATGAACCTTGGAGTAGAACTCCCGATGGGAGCTGACGAAAGTAAGTATCCTCCGGCAGCCGAAGGCTTTCTGATTGGTGGCCCCTCAAAAGGGGCCTGTGTAGAAGCGCTCCATGCCAGCAGCAGCCAGTCACCGCCGGCAGCAGCCAGTCGCCCCGCGCCGTAGGCGCAGTGTAGATTAGCCCCGCGCTTCAGCGTGGGGTTGCCAATACCGCCAATTCTGCCGGAGTCCCGTAGGGACGGCGCTCATCCTCTCCGCTTTTTCTACGGAAAGGATGGAGCAACATAAATCTCAACCTCGCAGCCTTTGCTATTCCCTGGTTCATGGCCCTGTCTTTCCGTTCCCTGCCTTGCAGAGAATTACCAGCATCCGTAGCACAATGGAGATAGGCAATCCTCCAGTCTTCACCCAGCTTTCCTCTCCAAAAGGCTGTACACCCTTCCCCCTTTTCCCGTGAAACTGTGAGATTTCCAAAAACATGCAGAAAACAAACCACTTACACACATACGGCCCGTTACCATCTAGCCACTGGCTACCGTCCCGACTTAAGCCACTAACCTACACAAAAAACAAGACTTATATGCAAATAAAGCCCCCTGCTCCAACTACGGAAATCGCAGAATTCATGCCAAAAAAATGAGCCTCATCGCCCTTTTTCCGGGGGTAAACCCTCAGTTTCGCGCAACTACGGGAGCACGTAACGAAGGTTCATAAACTCCATGAATACACCCGCATTCTTCGGCTACCGGAGAATCCATAGCCAACAGCGGAGCGATTCAATCTCTTTCCCCTGGCGCCTTATCTCCTCAGGTCTGGAAGCGGTAGCGCGTTCGTTGCGCCCATCACTTCTGCGGCTGAAGGACCAGGTGCTGCTCCGCCGGCGATTGCTGTAAACAGGAACATCGCAAGTATCGAAGCAAGGACTCTCATCAATTCCCCTCTTTCAAGTTATTTAGTGTCTGGCCCGCAACCTACGTTCAGCGCAGAAATGACAAAGTGAATTGGCTCCATGTAAATCTGTCCGGCGAAATGCCCGAATCCATACGGAGAATACCGTGTATGCTCAATGTCGAGAAGCCGCGGGGGATGATCCTCGCCCCTAACAATCCAGCCCGCGGAATCGCCATTGAAGTTCCCTTGAAGGAGAAAGCCCCATGACCTCGAAGCTGCGCGCAGTTGCAACACTTGCCGCGATGATCTCGTTTGCCAGCTTGGCCCCTGCTCAGCAAACCGGCCCGTACAAGGTGCTCAAGATTCAGCTGGTCGGAGGCGATGGCGGGTTCGACTATGTGACCGCCGACTCAGACGGCCGCAACCTCTACGTTGCCCGTTCCGGCCCGGCCGGGCACATCGGCATCTTTAACCTCGACACACTGACCCAGGTGGGAGATATTCCAGGCACGAGTGCCCACGGCGCTGCAGTCGACACAGAAACCAGACATGGATTCGCAACCTCGAAACCGGTGACGATGTTCGACTCGAAGACCTTTGCGATTTTGAAGAGAATCGACGTGCAGGGCAATCCCGACGGCTATCTGAACGATGCTATCAACCACCGCTTCTACATCCTCAGCCACTCGGCGCCGAACATCACTGTCCTCGACGATAAGGATGGCTCAATCCTGGGCACCATCGACATCGGTGGCGCTCCCGAACAGGCGGCAACGGACGGCCAGGGGAAGATCTATGTCGACATCGAAGACAAGGCCGCCATAGCTGTAGTTGACGCGAACACGATGAAGATGATCGGCAAATACGACATCTCGAGCAAGGGCGGAGGCTGCGCTGGCCTGGCGCTGGACGCAAGGAACAATGTCCTCTTCGCATCGTGCCGGGACAAGAACAACATGATCATCCTCTCGGCAACAGACGGGCACATCATCACCGACCTGCCCATAGGTGTTGGATCAGACGGCGCTACGTTTAATCCAGCCACAATGGAAGCTTTCAGTTCTCAAGGCGATGGCACACTTACTGTCATAAAGGAGAATTCCCCCACCAGCTTCTCCGTAGAGCAGACGATTGCCACTCCGGCGCGGGCGAAGACACTGACATTGGACACAAAGACCAACGATATCCTGGCGATCACTGCCGAGTATGGACCAACGCCCGCTGCTCCGGCACAGGCAGCAGGGGCGGCTCCACCGGCATCCGGCGCGCCGGCATTTATGCGCGGGCCACGCCCGCCAATGATCCCAGGCTCGTTCCAGATCCTCGTGATTGGCAAATAAGCCAGCGAATCTCTAAAGCAGGAGACGCTCCTGTTTGTGCTAATGTTCAAACCGTGAAGGCAAGCAAGAGTAAGCAGACAGGCAACGCTCCGCAAAAACGACACCTTTTGCCGGGGCTCGCAGTCAAAGATGGATTCATGCGCCATCCATTCGACCTTGAGTTTGGCGTGCGCACCAGCGGACTGATCGCAGGACGAGCTCTGAGGTGCGGAAACCGTGCCGATCGCCACAACACCGCTTACTTCGGTGTTGCGCCCTCCGTCTTTCGAGAGATGATCGTGCGCTGGCGCAGATTAAAGCCCGTGGCGTCGATTGATGAGTTTACCTTTATCGATCTGGGCGCTGGAATGGGGCGGGCGCTCTTGCTTGCCTCCGAGTTCCCTTTCCGCGCCGTGGTCGGAGTCGAGTTGAATCCAACACTCGCGCGGATCGGCAGAAAGAACATGGCTCTATGGCGAAAATCCGGCCGGGCGCGAGCGCCTATGAAAATGGTTTGCCGGGACGCCGCCGAGTTTGAGCTGCCAGCAGGCCCGTGCGTCGTATTCCTGTTCAATCCCTTTGGCGCACCAGTGCTGCGCCGTCTCGTGAAGGCATGGAGCTCCGCCGGGCGCGAACGCCAACTGGACATTCTCTATGTAAACAACGAGCAGGAGCGAGTGCTGCGGCAACAGGCGGCCTTCGTCAGACTGTTTGCCGGCGAGGTCAGGCGATCGCGGGCCGATGCAATCGCCGATCACAGAATTCTCGCCAACCAGCCAGACGGAGAGTACGCTGTAACAAACTGGGAAGACTGTTCAATCTATCGCTGGGCCGGCAGCGTCGACCTCTAGCCTCCAGTCACCAACACTTGCATCGGGAGAAGTACCTTGAAAGGACAGCATCTGATTCTCGGAATCGGCGAGCTGCTGTGGGATATTCTGCCGGACGGGCCTAGGCTCGGCGGCGCCCCGGCGAACTTTGCCGTGATGGCGGGCCGCCTTGGCAATCATGCAGTCATCCTGAGCCGCATTGGCCGCGACGATCTGGGCCGCCAGGCGATCAACCATCTAGATCCGATGCCGGTAGACACGAGTTGCCTGGAAGTGGACCCGGTGCATGAGACGGGCAAGGTGACCGTGAGCTTTGCGGACGGTCAGCCACAATACACAATCCACCACCCGGCAGCATGGGATTTCCTGGAACTTTCTGACGAGTGGGTCAAGCTTGCTGAGCGTGCGGACGCCATCTGCTTCGGGTCGCTGGCGCAGCGGAGCCTGCAGTCGCGCCAGACGATTCAGACTCTGACGGCGCAAACCTCGGATACCTGCATTCGCGTCTTCGACGTCAATCTGCGCGCTCCGTTCTACTCCGGAGAAGTGATCCAGGAATCATTGGAACTGGCGACAGTGCTCAAGCTGAGCGACGAGGAACTGCCGCAACTACTCAACCTGCTGGGCCTGCCGGAAAACGGCACACCAGAAAGAGACCGGCTGCTACTGGGCGCCGAACGGCTTCTCAGTGAGTTTCCGGCGCTCTCAATGGTGGCCATCACCAGAGGTAGCGGTGGCAGCCTGCTGGTATGTCGGGAAGACTGGAGTGAACACCCCGGGTTCCCCATAAAGGTAGCCGACACGGTCGGCGCTGGGGATGCGTATACCGCCGCCATGACCCACTACCTGTTACGCGGAGCGGACCTGGTTACGCTGAATGAGGCAGGAAACCGCTGGGGTGCCTGGGTGGCCTCGCAATCAGGCGCAATGCCCGCACTACCTGAAAAAGTACGCACTGAGATTGCAGCCGCCATCGAGAGATAAGCAGGATGAAGCTGCAAATCTCCTGCTGTTAGGTGTGCTCTTGCCATAAATGCCAATGCATCCGTAGAAAACGTTATCCAGATTGTCAGCGGTCACGGCTGCGAATTACCATGGCGAGATTATGAAGATACCAACTCCCATGCTCGCTGCTGTAGTCCTACTTGCGTTGCCATTGAGCCTAGCCGCCCAGACTCCCTCGCTCGCCATTCAGGTGGACCACCCCACCGCCAAAGTCAGCCCCATGCTCTACGGCCTGATGACCGAGGAGATCAACTACTCCTATGACGGTGGTATCTACGCGGAGCTGGTTCGCGACCGCGCCGTTGGCCGCGGGTTTGGCAGCCTTTCGCACTGGCCGATGATTGCTCGCGGAAACTCAGTTGTGCATGTATCCCTGGACGAATCGACAGGCCCGAGCGCTGCGTTGCCGCGCAGTCTTAAGGTCAGCGTTGAATCGGCAACCAAAACCGAGCCGGCTGGAGTTGAAAACGACGGCTTCTGGGGAATCCCGGTACGGCCCGACACAACCTATAGCGGATCGTTTTATGCAAAGGCAGGCAAAGCAGGCGTTCCGGTAACGGTTAGCTTGGTGAACGATCAGACAGGCGTCACTGCCGCTACGGCAACGGTGACAGGACTGACGGCTGAGTGGAAGCAATACAGCTACACGCTCAAGACCGCGGACGTGCCGGTAACGGCCAACAATCATCTGATCCTGACCATTGCGCAGCCGGCAACCGTCTGGTTCGATCTGGTCTCGCTGTTTCCGCCCACCTATCATGGCCGGAAAGACGGCAACCGCATCGACATCATGGACAAGCTGGCTGCAATGCACCCAAAATTCCTGCGCCTGCCCGGCGGCAATTATCTTGAAGGGGATCATATTCCAGACCGGTTCGACTGGAAGAAGACGATCGGCCCGTGGGCGGACCGGCCAACTCACCCAAGTCCCTGGCGTTACCGCTCCTCCGACGGCATGGGCCTGCTCGAGTTTCTTGAGTGGTGCGAGGATCTGAAGATGGAGCCGGTGCTTGCTGTTTATGCCGGCTATTCGCTGGAGCAAGAGCATGTGGAACCAGGTCCGGCCCTTGAGCCTTATGTCCAGGACGCTCTGGACGAGATTGAATACGTAACCGGAGGCACGGACACAAAGTGGGGCGCAGAGCGCGCCAAAGACGGACACCCAGCACCATTCCCTCTGCACTACATTGAGGTGGGTAACGAAGACGAATTCGATCACTCGGACTCCTATGACGGACGCTACGCGCAGTTCTACAAAGCGATCAAGCAGCACTATCCCGATCAGCAGGTCATTGCAACTGCACCAGTAAAAAGCGTGAAGCCGGACGTGCTGGATGAGCACTTCTACATGTCGGCTGAGAAGTCGTTCTCCATGGCGGATTACTACGACAAAAGAGATCGCAGCGGACCGAAGACCTTTGTAGGCGAGTGGGCCACGCGCGAAGGCGATCCGACTCCGAACCTTCAAGCGGCGTTGGCCGATGCGGCGTGGCTGACCGGTTTGGAGCGCAACAGCGATCTGGTCATCATGTCCAGCTATGCGCCGCTGTTCGTGAATGTGAATGCCGGCGGCATGCAATGGGCAACTGATCTGATCGGTTACAACGCGCTTTCAAGCTACGGATCGCCGAGCTACTGGGCGCAGGTATTGTTCTCTGGCCACCTTGGCACCGAGGTTGTTGCGAGCACGCTGGCGAACACATCCCCGCGACTCTATACGTCAGTTACGCGCGATGAGAAGCAGCGCAAGCTCTTTATCAAAGTGGTGAACGCAACTTCGGATACGCAAGCTCTGACGATCAATATTGAGGGCACAAGCAAAATCTCCTCCCAGGCAAAACTGCTAACCCTCAGCGGCAAGACGCCCAACGCCACCAACAGTATTACGCATCCCGATGCGGTGATTCCAGTCGAACGCACCATAGCGGTTCCAGGACCAAAATTCGAACAGCACTTTGCGCCTTACTCGATCAATGTGCTGGACCTTAATTACTGAAGCACAAGATGCAGCCAGCATCTTGATTCGTTTGCGACCCTTGGGCCTCACCTGCGAGGGTCGCAAGTTCTTGCATGAAACCAGCCGTCAGGGGAAATCCAATGCACTTTCGTCACTGCAAATCCAAACTATCAAGACAGCCTTCTATGCTGCTCACGGCAGCAAGAATGCCCCTCCTGTTTGTTCTATCCACGGTGTTGTTCGCCCAGAACTCAACCGCAAATCTGCATCAGGGGTTCCTTAATCCACCTGCCGACGCACGGCCTATGATGCGTTGGTGGTGGTTTGGTCCCGCCGTCACCAAACCTGAGTTACAGAAAGAACTCGAAACGATGCGTGGCGCGGGCATCGGCGGCGTGGAGATCCAACCCGTTTATCCCCTGATGCTGGACGACCCTGCCAAGGGCATCAAGAATCTGCAGTATTTATCCCCGGAATTCCTCGACGACGTGAGTTTTGCCAATAAGACTGCACGCTCTCTCGGTCTTCGCGTCGACATCACTTTGGGCAGCGGCTGGCCGTATGGCGGTCCAAAGACAACCCTTGCGCTGGCTGCCGGGCGGCTTAAGGTAATTGCCGTTCCAATAACTACGTCTGCTGCAACTCCACCCCGGTTGGCGGAGGGAGAAAGTTTCATCGCAGCATTTCAGGTATCTGGTACCGAAAAATCCTTCGATCCTGCTTCTACCCGGCGCATCGATCCTGCCGCCAGTTCCCTTCCTGCAAACACCGGTCCTCAAACCGCTCTTTACTTCATCGCGAGTCACACCGGGCAAACAGTCAAGCGGGCGGCATTTGGCGCTGAAGGATTTGTACTCGATCACTTCTCGCGCGCGGCTATCGACGAGCATTTAAACGATATTGCGACTCCACTTCTGAACGCATTCGGCAGCCAGCCGCCTCACTCGGTCTTCTCTGATTCCCTTGAAGTTTATCTGTCCGATTGGACTCCGAACCTTCCCGCGGAGTTTCAAAAGCGGCGTGGTTATGACCTGATTCCCCACCTGCCAGAACTTCTTGCCGGCAGCACGCCGGAGGCTGAATCCGTCCGCCACGATTGGGGACAGACGCTCTCCGATCTCACCCGCGAAAACTACCTTGCACCAATCACCCAGTTTGCCGAGGCGCATCACACTTTGTTTCGCTCGCAGACATACGGCGAACCCGCAGTTACCCTTGCCGATGAAGCTGTCCCCAACCTGCCGGAGGGCGAAGGCCCTCAATGGCGCGCTTTTTCCTTTACGCGCTGGGCAAGCTCCGCCAGCCATCTCTATGACCGCAACATCACCTCCGCCGAAACCTGGACATGGCTTCATTCGCCAGCGTTTCGCGCCACCCCGCTGGACATGAAGGCCGAAGCCGACCGCATGTTTCTTCTCGGTGTAAACCAGATAATCGGTCACGGCTATCCGTATTCTCCTCCGGGAGCCGGCGAGCCCGGTTGGTCGCTCTATGCAGCAGCCGTCTTCAACTCTCACAACCCATGGTTCCCAGTCATGCCAGACATTGCGAAATATCTGCAGCGTATGAGTTGGCTGCTGCGCCAAGGGAAACAGGCGAACGACGTTGCCATCCTCCTCCCGGAGGATGACGCACAGGCGGCTTATAGTCCTGGCCATGTCTCTGTCACCGATGAAATGAAGAAACGGATAACACCCGAGTTGATGGCAGCCATCCTCGATGCTGGCTACAACGTCGACTATATTGATGCAGTCACCATCGATAAGCTAAGGGGAATCCCCTACCCGATCCTGATTCTTCCGCCTACAGACCGCATTCCGCTGACAACTTACAAGACGATTGAGAGCTATGCCGCGGCCTCCGGCAAAGTAATCGCAATCGGAAAGCTTCCCTCTCACGCGCCGGGACTTATGGATCAGAGCGATTCCACGCAGATATCTTCTCTTTCGGAAAAGCTCTTCCGGGAGAATGGACACACAGGTGTCTTTGTGGATTCAGTGGAACAACTTTCCGATTCTCTTCACAAAGCACTGGCACCTGATCTGGATGCAACAGGCCAGACCGAAGGTCTTGGCTTTATTCATCGCAAACTTTCCGGGAGCGATGCCTATTTCGTCGTCAATACCAGTAATAAGCCCATCGATGGCAGTGTCCATTTCCGCTCCCATCGCGCCGTTGTTCAGGTATGGAATCCCGATTCCGGCAGCGTTCTCTCGACCGCATCGAACAAAAGCGGCGAACCAATTCGCTTGATGCTTGCGCCGTATGAATCGCGTGTATTCGTTCTCAGCGACCATTCTGAAACTGGACCGGCAAAAGCCAACTCCTCTACAAAACTTGCTGCGAGGTCAGACGAAGAACTACTCGCGGACTTGAGCAGCGGATGGAAGATTCGATTTGCCGGATCAACCTCTAGCCAGGCAATAACCCACCTGTCTTCATGGACCGACATTTCAGGCAAACAATACTTCTCTGGCGAAGCCGACTACACGCGAACCGTCACAATCACAAATGCGACGGTGCCAGGCACCCGCATTTTTCTTGATTTCGGTATGGGAACGCCGACTAACGACAACAGACCGCCAAACGCAAACGGCATACACGCGCTGCTCGATCCGCCGATCCGAGAGGCCGCCATCGTGTTTGTCAATGGCCAGCGCGCCGGATCACTCTGGCATCCGCCATACCGGCTAGAAGTCTCAGGGCTTCTCCACCGCGGCGAGAATCAGATCGAAGTACACGTGTTTAACACGGCCATCAACCTGCTATCCGGGCAACCGCCGCGCGACTACTCTGCCCTTTATGCAAAATACGGCAAGCGATTCGAACCCCAGGACATGGACAACCTGCAACCGATTCCTTCAGGGCTCTTCGGCCCGATTCGCTTGCTCAAGGAGACAGCAAAATAGGCGAATCTACGATGTGGCGCCGCGCGCGGCAACCAGCGCGCGAATGAACTCCGGCGTTGAACCGCAGCAGCCACCCACAAACGAAGCGCCTGCTTCGACCAGGGCCGCGTAATGCGAGGCGAAGTACTCCGCCGATGTGGCATAGTGAATGGCGGTTCCTTCGATCGTAGGCAGACCTGCGTTTGGCTTGATCCATATTGGCAGTCCGCAAGCCTCGTGCAATCGCCGGCAAATGGGCACGGATAGCTCAACCCCTACGCCGCAGTTAGCTCCCACCGCATCGGCTCCTGCCTCCTCCATAGCTGTTGCTACAGCCTCAGGTGTGGCGCCCATCATGGTGCGGTCCTTGTTCTTGCCAGAGTCGAAGGCGAACGAAGCAAGAACGGGCAGTCCCGTACGCCGCGCCGCTTCCACAGCCAGTCGCGCTTCTTCGATGTCGCTCATCGTCTCGATCAGCAGTGCATCAGCTCCCCCGGCAGCAAGCGACTGTGCCTGCGCCGCAAAGGCCGCGCTGACCTGCTCGCCGCTAACCTCACCTGACATTAAAACCTTCCCTGTAGGACCAATGGAGGCAAACACCAGCGCCTGCTTCCCCGCTGCCCGTTTTGAGAGGCCGACGCCGGCGCGATTGATCGCGTCAAGATCGGACACGGAGCTGCCGTGCATTGCCACTGCATTGGCGCGGAATGTATTCGTAAGGATTACCTGGCTGCCCGCTTCCGCATAGGCGCGCGCCACGGCTTCCACCTGCTCGGCATGGGTTAGATTCCATGTATCTGGTGTTATTCCAGAGGGCAAACCACGCAACTGCAACTGCGTTCCCCAGGCGCCATCGGAAATCATCAGATCACCGGCCAGCAATCCGCTCAAACGGTTCATGCACACCTCTCACTCAATCTTACGTCCAGGCAATTTCAAGAATGCTCAATTTCATCCCGCAACGGGCGGTGATGCTCATTTTTGGGGCATAAATTTCCGAAAATTCGTAGTTGACGCCGAGGCTTGCTTTGCTTGCAAGCCTTTTTGTTTGTGTTGATTAAGCGAATTGTTGGGGTGATGGCTAGTGACTGGATGGTAACGGACCCTGGGGGCGTAAGTTGTTTATTTTCTGTTGATTATTTCGGATCTCACAGTTTCACAGGATATAGGGGGGAGGGGGTGAGGGCTGGACAAGACAGGGAGCGGGACGCGGGGACCAGAAAAGCTGCCCGGTGGAGTTCCAAGGCACGGGCCGTGGAGAGGTCCGTTTGCAGGTTGTCGAGGATGCGGCGAGAGGAAGCCATGTCTAGATTGTGCGCTTTTGTGTGGTAATTCTCTGCAATGGGCGGGAGCGGAAACAGGGAGAAACAACCGATTCGAGTTTCCAGCGCAAAATGTCTCAAATCTGACATATGCGCATGGAGGCTTCATTCGCATTGCGAGCGCTTGGTAAATGTCTATTCAAGACGAAGTTGCTTCCAGGCAGACCGGGCATTCAATTAAAGTTGATTCATCGTGATTATTAATCTCGCCAGACGCGCGCACGATCACAACTGGGAACTGGACCCCATTACCCGCTCCCTTCTCGACACTGATTTTTACAAACTGCTTATGTTGCAGTTTATTTGGAAGAACTTTCCCTCGACCCACGCGACGTTTACACTGCTGAATCGCTCCACGTCGATACGCCTTGGCGATATCGTCGGTCTCCACGCCTTGCGGGAACAACTGGAAGCAACCCGAAAGCTTCGATTCCACAAGTCAGAGTTGATCTGGCTGGCAGGCAACACGTTCTATGGCCGCCGTGGCATCTTCGAGCCAGCGTTTCTCGAGTGGCTGGAACGCGATTTCCGGCTCTCCGACTTCGACTTGTCCGTCCAGGACGGGCAGATTGTGCTTCGCTTCAGCGGCCTCTGGACCGAGACGACGATGTGGGAGATCTACGCACTATCGGTGATTGATGAACTGAAGACGCGCGCGAGTCTGAAACGGCTAAGCGAGTTGGAACTGGACATTCTGTATGCGCGTGCCAAAACCAAACTATGGGAGAAGATGGAGCGGCTGCGCGGAGTTCCCAAACTCAATATAAGCGACTTTGGAACTCGGCGGCGCCATAGCTTTTTGTGGCACGAGTATGTTGTGACGGCGATGAGCGACACATTGGGCAGTGGATTCTCGGGCAGCTCGAATACCTATCTGGCCTACAAACACGATCTTGAGGCGATCGGAACAAACGCACATGAGCTGCCGATGGCGATGGCCGCCCTGGCCAACAACGATGAAGAATTGAAGGCTGCGCAGTACCGCTTTCTTGAACTATGGCAACAGAGCTACCAAGGCGAGTTGTTGATTCTGCTTCCCGATACGTTCGGGACTACACAGTTTCTCAATAACGCTCCAGATTGGGTGGCGGACTGGACGGGCCAGCGCATCGACAGCAAAGACCCCTGGATTGCTGGCGACGAATATATCGCTTGGCTTGACCGCCATGGCCGAGACCCGCGCCAGAAGCGGTTAATCGCCTCTGATGCCCTCGATGTGGATCAGATTCTCGGACTCCATGCCTATTTTGGAGGGACGATCCGCAGAGGAGCCTCACCCAGCAACTTTCAGCGGGCAAGCGACTTTCTCGATGAGAAGAAGTGGGTTCCAGATAGTCGCATTCGGCTTAGCGCAGGATGGGGAACTTTTCTCACCAATGATTTTCGCGGATGCAATCCGCAGGGCGACGACGGACTGGACCCGGTGAGCCTGGTCTGCAAACTGAGCGAGGTTGAAGGCCGGCCTGCGGTGAAGCTTTCAGACAACTACTCGAAGGCGCTTGGCGACGCGGATCAGGTCGCGCGCTACCGCCGCGTATTTGGAACGGAGGGAGTGGCAGATGTTCCGGTCTTGGCTTGACGCGGTCAAGGTGAGGACGGCAAGCTATGTTTTTGTCCCAGGTACGGGGGCCATCGGTCTGCTATTTGCTATCCCGCTTGCACTGTAGAGAGAGCCCTTTCTCTACCCAATCATCCTGCCAGTGCCATGCGGTGGAGTTTGTTCGGTATGACTGAGATTTCAAGCCTGTATGCAAACCGACTGAGGCAGGAGCTGGGGTTGCGCAATCAGCGGTATGCGCAAGGGCGGGCACATGTTGAGAGCTATGGCAGCCCGCCGGTGATCGTGTATGCGCCGGAAGATGGGCGGCACGGAAATTTCTTCGATGCGGCTTATACAGCCATCACCGCGCGGCCGGAGTGGATGCGCCGGTTCGAAAAGGTCCATGCCCAGGCCGCGCGGTCGCTGCCGAAGTCCGCACTGGAGCCAGCCCGGCGTTGGCGTGAGTTGGACTCGTCGATGAGTTCAGATGCCCTGCTGATGAACGTGTTCTGCGCACCGGGTGTGGCAGAATCGGTCGCGGTGAGAAATGCGCTGGGGATCGACGGCGATGCGACGCCGGTCTTCGGCTGGAAGGCGCGCGTGCCTTTGGCTTCCGGACGATTCGATCGCACGGAAGTGGATATTCGGCTGGGAACGCTGCTGGTGGAGGCAAAGCTAACAGAGAGCGATTTCCAAACCCGCGAGACTGGAATTGTGGAGGCTTACCGCGACTTCGATACGGTCTTCGATCGCGATCTACTGCCGCGGATTGAGTTGGCCCCCAAGCGACGGAAGACATTGAGCGAGTTTCCAGAGGCCTATTCGCAGGAGTTCGAGAGCGTGATTGACACCAGGGAAACTTCTTTGAGGATATCGCCCGCCGCCCCTTTCCTCGACTCGACGAACAGAGGTGAGCCTGGCTACACGAGCTATCAACTTATACGCAACGTACTGGCTGCATTTGCGGCGGGATGCAGCTTTTGCGTTTTCCATGATGAGCGCCGGCCAGACTTGCGTGAAGAGTGGTTCCGCGTAATGGCGGCGGTAAGAAGCGCTGAGATGCGAGTGCGTTTGAAGGTTCTTACCTGGCAGGAGCTAGCGGCCCATTTGCCCGTTGAGTTGCAGAATTTCCTGGATTTGAAGTACGGAATCGTGGCGCCTGGAAAAATTGCTTTGCCGATAGGGGAAGTAACTGACTTCGACTGAATATGGCACACAGGCCTGCGCAAACATTTCTCCCGTTCAGCCGCCATTCGAGCGACGTCATTTCTGGACATGCTAAAGTCCAAGGATCCTACGGTTTTTCTCCTTGTCCGCACCGCCGCCTGCGAAGTCATCGAAGGCGCGATCGGTGACGCGAATGATGTGATCACGAATGAATGGCGCACCTTCAGCGGCACCGGCCTCTGGATGTTTCAGGCAGCACTCCCACTCCATAACGGCCCAGCCAGGATAGTCGTACTGCGCCATCTTGCTGAAGATCTGGCTGAAGTCGATCTGTCCATCGCCAAGCGAGCGGAAGCGCCCTGGACGATCGATCCAATTCTGATAGCCGCCATAGACGCCGGAGCGGCCACTGGGGCGGAACTCCGCATCCTTGACATGGAAGGCGCGGACGCGGTCGTGATAGATGTCGAGAAAGGCCAGGTAGTCCATCTGCTGCAGGATCATGTGGCTCGGATCGTAAAGAATGTTGGCGCGCGGATGGTCGTCGACGGCCGCCAGGAAGCGCTCAAATGTGACTCCGTCGTGGAGGTCTTCGCCGGGATGCAGTTCGAAACAGAGATCCACGCCTGCCTCGTCGAATTGGCGCAGAATCGGCAGCCAGCGCGCGCCGAGTTCCTTGAATGCTTCGTCGATCAGCCCTGCGGGGCGCTGCGGCCATGGATAGAAAAATGGCCACGCAAGAGCGCCAGAGAATGTGGCGTGCGCGTTCAGGCCAAGGTTGCGGCTGGCTTTAGCCGCCCACACCAACTGCTGCACGGCCCAGGCTTGGCGGGCTATTACATCGCCGGCCAATTCTGGCGGGGCAAAACCGGCGAGCAACACGTCGAAGGTAGCATGACTGGCGACCAATTGGCCTTGCAGATGCGTTGAGAGTTCAGTGACAGCAACCCCGGCGCGAGCGGCGTTGCCAAGGATTTCTTCGCAATAGACCTTGCTCTCGGCGGCCAGCTTCAGATCGAAGAGACGGCTGTCCCAGCTTGGTATTTGAATGCCGGTGAAGCCCAGTCCAGCGGCCCATTTTGCCATGCCTTCCAGCGAATTGAAGGGCGCAGCATCGCCAGCAAACTGCGCGAGGAAGATTCCGGGGCCTTTGATCGTTTTCATGTCTTCGCTCCTGCAATGCAACGGGCTTTCTTAAAACTCAACCCAGCTTTCCCTGCGGTTGCTCTCGATGGCGCGTTCGATGAATCTCATGCCACGAACACCGGCGACAATGCCGGGCAGCGTGGGCGGCAGCGGATTTGCGTTCCCCTGCTTCCAGGCGATGAGCGCATCGGCAAACTCGCTGTAGAGGACGGCGAATGCTTCAAGATAGCCTTCTGGATGTCCGGATGGAACACGGGCGACAGCGAGTGCATCCGCGCCCAGGTAGGGCGCAGCGGCATGGTGAATTTCTTCCGGGCCATCCAGCCACTTGACGATGAGCCGGTTGGGGTCCTGTTGACGCCAGTCAATCGAACCGGTTTCCCCATAAATGCGGATGCGCATTTCGTTGAGTTCCCCTGCGGCCACCTGCGAACAGGCCAGCGTGCCGGCGGCGCCGTTGTTGAGGCGAACGAAAGCACTGCAATCGTCGTCGAGCCGGCGGCCTTCAACGACGGAACGTAAGGTTGCGTTGATGGCGGTGACCTGAAGACCAGAGATGTATTCGAGCAAATGAAAAGCATGGGTGCCGATGTCGCCTATGGAACCGCCCTGACCGTTCTGCGCGGGATCGGCGCGCCAGGCGGCCTGCTTGTGGCCGGTGGTTTCAATCGGCTTGCTCATCCAGCCCTGAAAGTACTCGACAGCAACTTTGCGAATCTTGCCCAGACGCCCAGCAGCGCACATGGCGCGCGCCTCGCGCACCATCGCATATCCGGCATAGGTATGCGTCAGACCGTAGGGCAGACCGGTCTTGGCTACCGCGGCTTCCAGTTCCCGGGCTTCCTCGTATGTGGCAGTAGCCGGCTTGTCGCTCATCACCGGAATACCAGCGGCGAGCGCGGCCAGCGCAATGGGCAAATGGAGATGGTTGGGGGTGGTGATAACAACAAAGTCGATGGGATCGGGCCGTTTGAGTTCTGCATCGATCATCTGGCGGTAGTCGGCGTAGGCGCGCGCTGGATCGATTCCGAAACGCTCTCCCGCCGCCCGTGAGCGCTCCGCTGATTGCGAAAAGGCTCCTGCAACCATCTGGATCTTTCCGTCCATCTCCGCAGCCAGCCGATGCACCGGACCGATGAATGCTCCCGGCCCACCACCAACCATGCCCATACGCAATTTCTCAGATATTGCCATCGATTCCCTCCCCTATTTTCACCGATAGGTTTTCGGGTGCCAGTCTACACCACGACGCGAAGGGTGCGTGAAGGCCCAAGACAGTAACAGCCTGGACCGTTGTCGTGCGCCGCGCCTGTCACAGACTGGCAATGGTTGAATGCGATAGATTATTTGTGTCTATGAATACACTTTTGATTCCAGATTCTCCACGGCGCTGGGACTGTTTGAGCTTGGGCGAAGTGATGCTCCGCCTCGATCCCGGCGAGGGCCGCATCCACACTGCACGGCAGTTTCAGGTGTGGGAGGGTGGCGGCGAATATAACGTGGCCCGCGGGCTGCGTCGCTGCTTTGGGCTGCGCACCGCTATCGCCACAGCACTGGCCGAAAACCAAGTGGGGCGGCTGGTAGAGGACTTTATTTTGCAGGGCGGCGTGGATACTTCGCTGCTGAAGTGGGTCCCGTACGACGGCGTGGGGCGCACGGTGCGCAACGGACTGAACTTTACCGAGCGCGGGTATGGCGTGAGGGCGGCGGCGGGATGTTCAGACCGCGGCAATACGGCCGTCAGCCAGATTAAGTCCGGCGACTTCGACTGGGAGACGATTTTTGGGCCGGCGAATGGCTCGCGGTGGTTTCATACGGGCGGGATTTTTGCGGCGCTTTCGGCCTCGACGGCCCAGGTGGCTGCCGAAGCGATGGATGCGGCGCGGAAATTCGGCACGCCGGTCTCCTACGATCTGAACTACCGCGATTCGCTGTGGAAGGCGATTGGCGGCAAGACCAAGGCGCAGGAAGTGAATCGCGAGATTGTGCGCAAGGTGGATATGCTGCTGGGCAACGAGGAAGACTTCTCGGCCATGCTAGGGGTGAAGATCAAGGGCGTGAGTGAGGACTTTGCCGAGTTGCCGATCGAGGGCTATTCGGAGATGCTGCGCGAGGTGGCGAGCCTTTATCCGAACCTGAAGGTGATTGCCAGCACGCTGCGGTCGGTGCGCAGTGCGACCCAGAATGCTTGGGGCGCGATTGCACTCTACGAGGACAAAATTGTGCATGTGCCGCAGACGGACATCGACATCTTCGATCGCGTAGGCGGCGGCGACAGCTTTGCTTCCGGCCTCGTGTACGGACTGTTGGCCGGCAAGGGGATCGACTATGCCGTTCGCTGCGGCGTGGCGCATGGCGCATTGGCTATGACGACGCCTGGAGACACCAGCATGGCTTCGCTGTCTGAAGTTGAACGCATCATCAAAGGCGGGTCGGCGCGCATCGCACGCTAGTCCGTAAGGAATAGAGGATAGAAATGCCAGAAACTACACAGGAAACCCTAGAGCGCGTTGGACTGATTCCGGTGCTGCGCGCGAAGAATTCGGCCCAGGGCCACGCGGTGGTGGAAGCCATGCTCGCCGGCGGCGTCACCGTGGTTGAAGTCACGATGACAGTGCCCGGCGCGGTGGATCTGCTGAAAGAACTGAAGAAGGAATATGGATCGAAGCTGCTGCTTGGCTCCGGCACCGTGACCACGGCCGACCAGTGCCAGGCGACGATCGACGCGGGCGCGGAGTTTGTGGTCAGTCCGAGTCTGCACCTGGACGTGATTGCGACGACCAAGAAGAACGGCAAGGTCTCCTGCCCCGGAGCGCTGACGCCGACCGAGGCCATTACGGCCTGGAATGCGGGCGCGGACTACGTGAAGATCTTCCCGTGCTCGGCCGTGGGCGGCGCGCCGTACCTGAAGGCCCTGCTCGCGCCGTTTCCGCATCTCAAGCTGATTCCGACGGGCGGCGTCACGCTCGAAACCGCCGAGAGTTTTCTGAAAGCTGGCGCGCGGGCGTTGGGCGTGGGCAGCGACCTGGTGAATCTGGCCGCGGTGGATGCCGGACACCCGGAGACTATCACCGAAACCGCCAAGGCGTATTTGAAGATATTCGCCCAAGTGCGGGGGAAATAGAAGACCGGAAGCAAGCCGGTGCAATTAGGGCGTAGCGCTCGCAGCGCCCCAATTGGCGCTTTACTCAAGCGGGCTCAACCGCAAGTTTTATCGAGTGTCCTGCCATGACCGATTCCGTTTCAAATTCTGCTGCAACTCAGTCGAATCAAGATCACGCTTTTCGTCTCGATGGGCGCCACGCGCTGGTGACAGGCGGAGCGAGCGGTATTGGCGAGGCTACGGTGAAAGAACTGGTCCGCGCCGGAGCCTTTGTCTGGATTGCCGACATCAATGTGACCGCTGCCGAGGCGCTGGCCAACTCCGTTGGCTCGGCGAAGGCTCTGCATCTGGACGTGACCAGCCCAGAGTCGATTGCCGCGGCATCGGCCAGGCTGGACCGTCTCGACATCCTGGTGAACAACGCCGGAATTGGGCATGTGGGTTCGATTGAGACCACGGAGCCTGAGGACTTCGACCGGCTGCTGAACGTGAATGTGCGCTCGGTCTACCTGGTGACGCGGGCGTTTCTGCCCTTGCTGTTTGCCGCTACCGAATATCACGAGACCGTTGGAGCGATTGTGAACATCGGCTCGGTCTCGGGCATGGTGGGCATCAAACAGCGGTTTGCCTACTGCATGAGCAAGGGCGCGGTGCTGGCGATGACGCGGCAGTTGGCCGTCGAATATCCGAAGACGCTGCGGGTGAATGCTGTTTGTCCCGGCACGGTGCAGACGCCGTTTGTCGAGGGGTATCTGGAGAAATTTCACAAGCACAACAAGGACGAGATGCGCGCCGAACTCCGCGCGCGGCAGCCTGTTGGCAGGCTGGGACGGCCGGAAGAGGTCGCTTCGCTGGTTCGGTATTTGGCCTCGGACGAAGCGGCTTTTGTCAGCGGCTCACTGATGACGATCGATGGTGGCTGGACGGCTGCCTGAAGCACAAGACTCTTTTCCAGAAACTATGAAGAGACATCCGAGATTCGATGAAAAGGACATCCCTCAGGGGCTAAAGCCCGCGCTCCTATTGCTGAATTGAACGTACGGGCTAAAGCCCGTGCCCTTCACCGAAATCCTGTTTTTTGACGGGTTCTTAGATTCCCACACTGGAGGTTGCAATGAAACTCGTTTCCTTTTCGACTGCCGACGGCAAGATTCGGCCTGGATCACTGATCGAAGAAGCCAACCTGGTTGTCGATTTGACGGCCGCAGGCTATGCCGATGCGTTGGCCGTGGTCAGCGCTGGATTTACTTCGTCGCCGAAGCCGGCTGCTTATCCCGGTTACAAACTGGATGAGGTTAAGTTGCACGCGCCGCTGGCTAATCCGCCACGCGTGTTTGCGATTGGCTTGAACTACCGCGACCATGCGATCGAATCGAAGATGGCGCTGCCGAAGGTGCCGGTTGTCTTCTTCAAGATGACGACGGCGATTGTTGGGCCGGGCGAGAACATTGTGCTGCCTAAAAACACCACCCAGCCGGACTACGAGGCCGAGTTTGCTTTTGTGATCGGCAAGGGCGGCTACCGGATTCCCGCATCGGCGTGGAAGGAACACGTCTACGGCTACACCATCGTGAACGACGTGAGTGCGCGCGACGTGCAACTGTCTACGTCGCAGTGGTCGCTGGGCAAGAGCTTCCCGAGTTTCTGCCCGATGGGTCCGGCGATTGTGACGACGGATGAGATTGCCGATCCGCACCAGCTTGCGATCAGTTTGTCGATCGGCGACGAGATGCTGCAAAACTCGAATACCCGCGAGCTGATCTTCAAGGTTCCCGACCTTGTGGAGTACATCTCGTCGATTACGCCGTTGCTGCCCGGCGACCTGATCTCGACCGGGACGCCTGGCGGAGTGGGCATGGGACGCACACCGCAGCGCTGGCTGAAGGCGGGCGAGACGGTGACGGTGACGGTGGAAGGCCTGGGCTCGCTGACGAATTCGGTGGTTGCGGAGTAACACCAAAAATAAATCAGACGACTGGAATTTCCTCGTCCCCCCACGGGACGAGGATGCCGGTTCATTTTTGCAACATTCCGGGGCTAAACGGGCCTTGAGGGGGTGATTTTGCCCAACTTTTCGACTAAAAAACGCTTAAAATTGCGCCATTGTTTACTACTTTAACACTAGCTCCGTCTTGCAGGTTATTGATTTCATGCTAGTTACAAAACGAGCGCCCCATAATTGGTGCAATTGACGGGGAGGGGGGGTGGGGGTCGGCCCGTTTAGGGGGGTTGAGGGCGGAATGTCGATCGATGGGCAAAGGGAGCGCACATCCCTATTGTGCTACGGAAGCGGGTAATTCTATGCAAAGTGCAGGGACGGAAAAACGGGGTCTGCGAAACCTGGGATTAGGAAATCGGACTGCCAAGACCTTTGCTATCCCAGGTGCCCAAAAGCGAGGCACCTGGGGCACCCGGCGCATATCCCTATTGTGCTACTGAAGCGGGTAATTCTATGCAAGAAACAGGGACTAGAAAAGCTGTCCGGTTGAGTGACTTGCTATCCCACCCAAACCGCAAAGAGCGCGGTTTGGATGGGGCACCTATACTTTTTTGGCTGGTTGGATGTGGGACACCGGCCTATCCCAGGTGCCTCCGCCGCGGTGGACGAGGCACCTGGGGCACCCATGGTTGGTACGACAATAGGCTGTCAGATTACCTCGTTTGCCGGCTCGGGGGCTTGGGGTTCGGGAACTAGCCAGCCATAGATAGCTACTCCGGCGAAGCAGACGACGGGAACCATGTAGGCGGCTTGCAGGCTGCCCTTGTCGGCGAGGATGCCCATGACCTTGGTGAGGGCCGCGCCGCCGAGGATTGCCATTACCAAGAGCGATCCGGCGGTCTTGGTCTTCTCGCCCATACCCTTGAGGCCCAGGGCAAAGATGGTGGGGAACATGATGGACATGAAGAGGCTGGTGGTCAACAGGCAACCGGCGCCAAGCCAACTGGGATCGACGACCGCGACCAGGCCCAAAATCACATTCACGATGGCGTAGGTCACCAGCATGAGGCGGGCGTGGAAGTGGCGCATGAGCCAGGCGGAGATGAATCTGCCGACGGCAAAGGCCACGAGCGTCGCCGTGAGCATGTATCCGGCGGCCTTGTCACCGATGCCGGTGGCCGACTCGACGTAGGGAATGAAGTAGCTCCAGGTGCCGACCTGCGCGCCGACATAGAGGAACTGCGCGACGAGGGAAAAGACAAAGTGGGGCTGGAAGAGGCGCACGTGCACGGGGTGGACGGCGGGATGGGCTGAGTCTTCTTCGCCGCCGAGAACCGGGAATTTTGTGAGCAGCACGAGCACAGCCCAGGCGAAGGCAATGGTGCCAAGAACCATGTAGGGCGTGACGACGCGCAAGGTTTCAGAATGCAGATAAGCCGCATAGGTGCCGGCGGCCTGCTGCGCGGCGACCTGCGCATCGGTGAGTTTGACGCCAGAGAAGATAAAGACGGTTCCGATAAGGCCGGCGGTGATGGAGCCGAGGGGATTGAAGGCTTGCGAGAGGTTGAGGCGGCGCTCGCTGGAACCGGCGGGGCCGAGTTGGGCGATGAAGGAGTTGGACGCGGTTTCAAGGAACGAGAGGCCGCTGGCGATGACGAACTGGGCGACGAGGAAGAAGGTGTAGAGGCCGGCTTGCGCGGCGGGATAGAACATCCAGCAGCCGGTGCCAAGCAGGAACAGGCCGGTGACGATGCCGGTCTTGTAGCCGAAACGCTTCATCAGTTGCGCGGCGGGGATGGCGAGCGAGAAGTATCCGAGATAGAACCAGATCTGAATGCCGGCGGCGCTGGAGCGGTTGATGTTGAACGACTTCATGAACTGGCGGATCAGGATGTCGTTGAGGTTGTTGGGAATGGCCCAGAGGAAGAAGAGCACGGTAACGACGAGGAAAGGCAGGAACCGTCCCGCAGGGATGAGTGGGGCTTCAATATCCTCGTTATTGGATGAGGATTGAGAGCGGACAGGCGCTGCAGGGATATTCAAAGCGGATATTCCTCCTCGGAATGGGGGCGGCGGCAGGTTTTCGAAAGCGTTTTCGAAACAGACGATTTTTGCGACCGTTGGAGTGCTGCAACCTTTTTAAACAATCTGCGCGGGTTTGGCAAATCAGGGGGATACGAAGACTACGAGTTACTCGTGAATTCGTACTATGCGAACGGAGTGTATCCCAGGTCCCAAAAGCGGGACCTGGGGCACCCGGCCGTGCCCTGATACAAAGCCAGCGAGTTTCATGCGAAATCGTACGCGGCGAATGGAGTGCATCGTATCCCAGGCGCCCAAAAGCGAGGCACCTGGGGCACCCGGAATCTTTAAAGTATGCTAGACTAGACCTAGTCAGGTCAGGAGAGATTATATGCAGACCGTCAACATCTACGAAGCAAAAACGACACTTTCCAAGCTGGTCGATCTCGCCTCTACGGGTACGGATGTGGTGATTGCACGCGCAGGGAAGCCGGTGGCGCGACTGACCAGCCTTAAAAAGAGCAAACGGCCCATCCAGTTCGGCGCACTGAAGGGGAAAGGGTGGATTGCGGACGATTTCGATGCGCCTCTTCCCGAGGAACTTTTGGCGCAGTTTGAGGGACGTTAATGCGGCTTCTGCTCGATACACATATCTTTTGTTGGTCGTTTTACGAGCCAGAACGGCTTTCGCGCAAAGCGATGAAGATCATTCGCGAGGCTGAGGAGGTTTTTGTTTCTTCAGCCTCTCTTTGGGAAGTTGCAATCAAGGTGCGTCTGGGAAAAATAAAGGCGAACCCACGGGAGCTATTCGATCAGATAGCGGCAAACGATTTTATTGAATTGCCTGTTCTGTCGAGGCACGCTCTGCTTGTGGCGGATTTGCCGCTTTATCATAGCGACCCATTTGACCGGTTGCTGATTGCGCAGGCGATCAGCGAGCCTATGCATCTGATCACAGCAGACGCTCAGTTCAGGCAGTATAGCGAGTTAGTAATTCATATATAGCGGCACAGACAATCCAAACAATTTGAGTAAGGGATTGCACGTCATAGGACGCGGGCGAGCCACTTGCCGGTGTGGGACATCAGGTTGGAGGCGATTTCTTCGGGGGTGCCTTCGGCGACGATGTGGCCGCCGCCTTCTCCGCCTTCGGGGCCGAGGTCGATGACCCAGTCGGCGGACTTGATGACGTCGAGGTTGTGCTCGATGACGATGAGCGAGCCGCCGCCATCGATGAGCTTGCGGAACGCAGTGAGGAGCTTGGAGACATCGTCGAAGTGGAGGCCTGTTGTGGGCTCGTCGAGGATGTAGAGGACGCGGCTGGCTTGCGAGGGCTTGGCGTTTGCGTTGGCGGCGCGGACCTGCGAGAGATGGGCAGCCAGCTTGACGCGCTGCGCTTCTCCGCCGGAGAGAGTGGTGGCGGATTGGCCCAGGCGCAGGTAGCCGAGACCGATTTCGTCGAGGACGGCGAGTTTTTCCAAGAGCTTGTTTTGGCCGGCGAAGAAACGCAGCGCCTCTTTGACGGTCATCTGCAGGACGTCGTGGATGTTCTTGCCCTTGTAGCGGACATCTAGAATTTTGGCCTGATAGCGGGTGCCGTTGCAGTCTTCGCAGGGCAGCTCGACGTCGGCGAGGAATTGCATTTCGACGGTGACGGTGCCGTCGCCTTCGCAGGTGTTGCAGCGGCCGCCGGGAACGTTGAAGGAAAAATGGCCGGGGGTGAGCGAGAGGCGCTTGGCTTCGGGCTGTGCGGCGAAAAGTTCGCGGACGAGATCGAAGCCCTTGATGTAGGTGATGGGGTTGGAGCGCGGGGTGCGGCCGATGGGGGTTTGATCGACGAGGATGACGTCGTTGAGGCGCTCGACGCCGGTGAGGGATTTGAAAACGCTGGAGGGATCGGAGCCGTCGCTCTGGCCGAGGGCGCGGGCTACGGCGCGATAGAGGACCTGGTGGACGAGGGTCGACTTGCCGGAACCGGAGACGCCGGTGATGGCGACGAGAAGGCCGAGGGGAATCTCGACGTCGAGGCCGTGGAGGTTGTTGGCGTGAGCGCCGCGGAGGACGAGGCGTTCGCGGCCCGGCGCGCGGCGGCGGGTGGGCACGGGGATGGAGATTTTGCCGGAGAGATAGCGGCCGGTGAGGGAGTTGGGATTGGCTTCTAGCTCGGCGAGGTTGCCTTCGGCCATGAGCTTGCCGCCGAACTCGCCGGCACCGGGGCCGAGGTCGAGCAGATAGTCGGCGGCGCGGAGGATGTCGGCATCGTGCTCAACGACAAGGATGGTGTTGCCGAGGTCGCGCAACTCTTTGAGGATGTGGATGAGGCGGGCGGTGTCTCGGGTGTGGAGGCCGATGGAGGGTTCGTCGAGAACGTAGAGAGCGCCGACGAGACGCGAGCCGAGCGAGGAAGCGAGTTGAATGCGCTGGGCTTCGCCGCCGGAGAGCGTGGAGGCGAGGCGGTCGAGGGTGAGGTATTCGAGACCTACGGCATCGAGGAAGCTGAGACGCTGGCGGATTTCGTTGAGGATGGGGCCGGCGATCTCTTCCTGCATGGGGGAGAGCTTGAGGGCGGCAAAGAAATCGCTGGCCTGACTGATGGTGAGAGCGGCGGCCTGGCAGATGTTCTTTTCGCCGTCTTTGCCGTTGCCGATGCTGTTGCCGATGCGGACGGAGCGGGCTTCGGCGCGGAGACGCTGGCCGCGGCAGTCGGGACACTCGGCGTAACCGCGATATTTGCTGAGCATGACGCGGACGTGGAGCTTGTACTTTTTGCGCTCCATCTGCGCGAAGAAACCATAGACGCCGATGAAGCCGCCTTTGCCGCGGAGGATGATTTCGCGGGCAGACTCGGGCAGTTCGCGCCAGGGGACGTCGAGGGGGATGCCGAGGTCGGGCGCCTGCTTGCGGAGGTCGGTATACCAGGGGCGGTACTTGGGGCGATTCCAGGGATCGATGGCGCCGTCGGCGAGCGAGAGGGCTTTATCGGGAATGACGAGGTTGAGGTCGAAATCGACAGTGTTGCCGAAGCCCTGGCAGCGGGGGCAGGCGCCGAAGGGATTGTTGAAGCTGAACAGACGCGGCTCGGGCTCGCTGCCGGGGCGATGGCAACTGGTGCACTCGTAGGCACCGGAGAAGCGGAGGCGGCGGTGGGGGGCGGACTCGTCCCGAGGAACTTCCAGGAAGACGATTTCGCTGGCTTCGCGGTAGGCGGTTTCTACGGCGTCGACGATGCGGGAGCGGTTTTCCGCACTGACGACGATGCGGTCGAGGAGGACGAAGACGGGGAGCGTGAAGTCGAGATCGAGGAGCGATTCGGGGGTGGAGAACTCGACGATTTTGCCTTGCTGCCAGAGACGGTTGAAGCCGCTGGAACGGAGTTCGGCGAGGCGAGCCTTGAGGGTCTCGGTGTGGGGCGAATCGCCACTGCTGACGACGGGCTTGGCTTTGGCTGCGGCTTTTGGTGACTTGGTGGCGGGCTTGGCTGGTTTGGCGGCTCCGGGCAGGGTTTCAGGCGCGGGGGTTGCGCTGACTACGGGAAACAAGGCGTTGAGGCGAGTTCCCTCACCCAGGGCGAGAACGGCTGCTGCGGCTTCGTCGACGGAATCGCGCTTGACCAGGCCGTCGCAATGGACGCAGTAGACGGTGCCGCAGCGCGCGTAGAGCAGGCGCATGTAGTCGTAGATTTCAGTGGCGGTGGCGACGGTGGAACGGGGGTTGCGGGTGGAGTTTTTCTGCTTGATGGCGATGGCGGGGGCGAGGCCGTCGATTTCGTCGACGTCGGGCTTCTCGATGCGCTCGAGGAACTGGCGGGCGTAGGCGGAGAGCGACTCGACGTAGCGGCGCTGGCCCTCGGCGTAGATGGTGTCGAAGGCCAGCGAACTCTTGCCGGATCCGGAGACGCCGCTGACGACGGTCAGCTTGCCGTGGGGAATCTCGCAAGAGATGTTCTTCAGGTTGTGGGTCCGCGCACCGCGGATGATGATGGCATCGTTCAAAGGGAAGGCACCGGGTGAGAAGTTGTCCGGCTGTATCTCAGAGCCCTCAGAGAGGCTCAGAGCACAACCGGCCATTCTTTATTATAGGGTGCGGGGACCAAAGGGAATCGGGCGCGGCGCAGTTGGCTGGCTGAGGCGTGGGGCGATTGCTCACGCCTCGGTTGCAAAGATCGGTTCTGGGTATGCCGCCAGAGTGGGAACCAGAAACGGTCTTGGCTCCGCAATCTGAGCTTTGCGGTCAAACACCCTCGCGAGCCCCATCAGGACTTGCGATCCGCAGGCCGGGCAGCGCATGGCACTGTTGCCCACTGCATCGCAATCCTGGCAAAGGTATGCAGAATTGAGCGGAATGTAGTTCATCATGGCGGAAGTCATGAATTCACCCTGATACTTATATTTACGGCAAATGCGGTGTGCTCCCGAGCCCCTGATCCAGAATTCGAAGCCCGGGAATGCCGGCTAGATTGTGAATAGCTTGTGGTCCTTGTCGAACTTCTGTTCACTCTTTGTAGCTTTGACGGCCGCCTCTTCGGCGAGCCGGTCAATGGTTTCCTTCTTGGTTTCATTCACGACCGTCTCGTCTATTGCCTTCGTTTCTTCCGGGTTTTCGAATTGGTTAGCCATGGTTATCTCCTAATCACACTATGGCCCCTGGTTCGATGGAATTCTGGTCACTTCTGCTCCCCCTGACGCTCTGTGGTCGATTTCCTCGAAGGTGCGGGCGCGTCGAACTGTTGGGCTGGGCGATGGCGCCGGTCTGGCCGGAGTTGCCGCCGTTACACTAGAGATTGAGGTATTTCGTGGTTCGGATTGCACTGTACGTTCTGTTGTTTGGCTCGCTTTTGGGCGGGGCCGCGGGTTTTGGTCAGGAGTCTTCTTCGAATTCCGGGGCGCAGCCTGCCGGGGTTGTGCCGGAAGCACCCAATGCCGCTGATGCGGAGGGTCCATCGGCCGAGGTGCAGGCTGCCGAGGCGGCGATTGCCGGCTCGGACTGGAAGACGGCGGAAGCGAGGCTGGACCCGTGGCTTGCGGCCCATCCTGGCGACGCGCGGGCGCTGTTCGACGCCGGGTATGTGGCCGATGCACAGAACCGGCTGGATGACGCGGCGGGGCTTTATCGGCGGGCGGTGGCGGCGAATCCGAAGTCGCTGGAGGCTCATCTGTCGCTGGGGTTGCTGCTGGCGCGCCAGGGGAAGACGGAGGAGGCGCGGCCAGAACTGACGGCCGCGACTACGCTCGAACCCGGCGAGGCAGGGCCGGCTTTGAAAGCGCGGGCGTGGCGGGCTCTGGCAAAGCTCGACCGGCCGGAGCCTGGGACTTCTGGAGACACGACTGCGGCTTCGAACGATCTGCTGGAAGCTCTGAAGCTGTCGCCTGAAACGTCGGCGGACACGCTACTAGCCGCGAGCCTGGCGGAGCAGGCCGGGCAGTACGACACGGCTGAGGCTGCCTACCGGCGGATTCTGGAGAAGGACACGAAATCGGAGGCGGCGAACACGGGACTGGCTCACGTACTGATCCGGAAGAAGCAGTACCCCGAGGCGGAAACTGTGCTGCGAACGGCGCTGGGGAAATTGCCGGACGACCCGGCGCTGACGGCGCAACTGGCGACTGTGCTGGCTGCGCAGGACAAGGCCGAAGCCCTGCCGCTGTTGCAGAAACTGCACGCAAGCCACCCTGATGATGTGGCGATTACCAGGATGCTGGCCGAGGTGATGACGGAGGCCGGGGACGCGGCCGGATCGGACCAGCTGTATATGAAGCTGCTGGCGGCTTCTCCTGTCGATCCGGAGTTGCTGTTGGCGCACGGGGAAAACCTGGTGCGGCAGGGGAGATTTGCGGAGGCTGTTGCGGTATTTGATAAGGTGACCCAGATTGACCCTACCAGTGGCGACGGCTGGAGCGGCGTGGCCTTTGCGGCCTCTCGGACTAACCAGCCTTCGGTGACGCTGCACGCTCTTACCGCGCGATCAAAGTATCTTCCGGAGAATGCATCGACCTATTTTCTTTGGGCGACATCTTACGATGCATTGCGGGAAAAGGCTCAGGCTGTGGCGTACTACCATCACTTTCTGGATTCCGCAGCCGGGAAGTTCCCCAATCAGGAATGGCAGGCGCGCCAGCGGCTCCAACTGCTGGAAAAGAAATAGTGAGGCACAGTATAGTTGGGCACAACAGCGGGGTGAGCTGTTTTGCTCGCTCTTTGGCGACGCACGAAAGATTGCTAATTTTTCTACTTGCACAGGCGCAGGAATTGGTCCATAGTCACGTCACGAGGCAAGACCGCACCAGCGGAGGCTCCTCATGCGATCCAAAATCCCCTTGGCTGTCGCTGTTCTGTTCGGCGTAATCACGGTCCCGCTGTTGGCCGCAGGGATCGATAACAAACCAGTAGATATGCAGAGCATCCAGGCGCTTGAGGCGCGGGCCGTCGCGGCGCAACCGCGCGAGCAGTGCTTCCTCTACGCCGAACTGGTTCATCAGATGACGGAGTTGAGCCTGCGGCAATATGCCGCAGGGGATGTGACCAATGCTACCGCCATGCTGAAGCATGTGCAGCAGATTTCACAGAAGATTCATCTGGCGATGGCCGCGAACGACAAGCGCCTGAAGAACGCCGAGATTCTGCTGCGCCATACGGCATTCCGCCTGAACGAGATGCTGCATGGAAGCAGCTTTGAAGACCGGCCGCTGGTGGAGGAGACCCTGGCCCAGGTGAACCATGCGCAAAGCGAGGCCATGATGCAGGTCTTTCGCAATCGGTAGTGGGGCTGCTTGAAAAGGGATTCGGTCAAAGGCTAAAGCCCTCGCTCAGTCTGGGGCGGTTGCGGCACGACTGATAAGAAACAAAAATGCAAGTTCAACAAAACGGGATGTCGTCATGAAGTTCTACGGACTCCCACCCATCGGACAAAAACAAAGACGTCCGATGGATGGGGCACAGTTTCATACCCCGCGGGTCGGTGAAGCCGGTGGGAGACTGATAAGAAACATGGTTCCAGTTGGGCAGTGCATTGCAGAGTCCAAGCGGATCGGTTGAAACAAAGGCAGCAAGTTAGCCTCCGCTACGCGGAGATGGCAAGTTAGCAAGTTGGCGGGTGATGCTTGACGGCGAGGTTTCATCCCATCGCGGGTC
>Ga0181535_10001688_pt1 | contig 28376 bp, 22 predicted proteins | sample PEATcosm2014_Bin_44_FD_119774 | JGI IMG/M metagenome (GOLD analysis project Ga0181535, IMG submission 119774) | Peatland microbial communities from MTU Mesocosm Facility, Houghton, MI, USA - PEATcosm2014_Bin17_30_metaG | ecosystem: Environmental > Terrestrial > Soil > Wetlands > Peat | place... | reverse complement strand
GTTTAGACGAAGTGGCCGCTGCCAACTTTGCGATGAAATGCTCAGTGCAACCAGCGTTGCGCTTGCCCAGAAAATGAGTGAGTACCAGTTTGGTGTTCCGCTCCATTGCCACGAAGCAGTAAGCATCTCCGATCTCAGCAGCGTCTTGTTCGTAAGCTGTGCGATGTCCTTCTTTCTTAAATACATATCCCCAAATTTCGTCCACCTCAACATCGCGCACATTGAGGTTTTGGAACTTGTCTTCCATGAGACGCTGGCAACGTTCCCCGGCCAGCGCAAGCAAGCGGAGGATAGTGTCGCGGTGGACGCCGGTGATCCGCTCAGCACTGCGAACGCTCATTCCTTCCAAGAGCAGTTTGAGCACCATCTCAGCCTTATCCATAGGGAGGCGCATCTCGTCTAGGGGACGCTCGTGTTCTTCTGTGAACGTCTTGGAGCATTGGTTGCAACGGAAGCGCTGGAGGCCGTTTCTGTGCTTTCCTGAGCGCTTGCAGGCAGTCTGGCAATAGTGGCAGGTCATGGACTTTTCCCTTGTTTTTTGGGGGGAAAAGCCTCAAACTAGTGTTGGCGTCTGAGTGTTGGGCTTGTCCCCGCGCTTGGATTTAGCTCCGCTTCTGGTTACAGCCAGGGGCGGAGCGCCTCAATTAGTTAAGGCGGTGGAATTACCGTAATCTCTACGGTGGTTCCATCTGAACAGTGGATGGTGAGTGTGATCTTGCGCATCGCTCTCAAACCTCCTTTCTAGGCCGGGTTTTCGGGGTGGTTCCCGTTCCCGGCCTTCGATATTTAGAAGATAACTCCGATAACTCCAAAATGCAAGAGAATAATGTGAATAATTTTCCCTCTTGCAATCTCACATTAATGGGGTTATTGTGGATTGCGAGGTGGAGTTATGGCACATCGCAGTCCCAATTGTCCTCAGATCACATTCCAAGATGCTGCTGAGAAGGGGCGCAAGGTATTCGCTGAGGAGAAGCAGCATCCTGCTGCAAAGGAGGTAGTGGCCAAAGACCTTGGTTACTCAGGTCTCAATGGTCGCTCTCTAACTCTAATAGGCGCATTGCGCCAGTACGGAATCCTTGAAGGGTCAGGAGACGCAATGAGGGTTACGGATGATGCTGTCGCTTACTTTGTTCGGGATGATGGTGCGGAGAAACGCGAGGCTATGAAGAGGATGGTTTATAAGCCTGGTTTGTTTGCTGAACTCAACGCGCAATTCGCGGATGCACTTCCCAGTGAAGGTAATCTCCGACACATCCTCGTGACAAAGGGGTTTTCTGAGGACTCAGCGGCAGATGTAATCCGCGTTTACAAAGCCAATTCCGAGCTTGTAGGGGGCAACGGAGGCGAGTATACTGAATCCGTAGAGGAGCAACGCCCCGTTATGGCTACTGCCACCATCACACCCGCAAAACCCATTGCAGGTCCCCTCGCCGGTGCGTGGACGTGGCCTCTTTCTGTCCCTCGTGGCGTCAACGCCCAATTGACGCTGACCGGGCAGTTCACTAAGGCGGATATCGTGCGACTCAAGAAGCAGATTGAGTTCCTTGAAGAGTCGTTTGACGAAGTGGATTGACAGCTAACGGCGACTTTCGCAACTTGACCCTTCGTGCGTTGGCTGATTCCAAAATCCTGCTACGATAGCGCAGATGCACTACTACTGGGCCATTATTGTCGGCGCAATTCTCGGTTTCATTCTTTTGATTGCGGCTGTAGCGTTTGTTATATGGATCGCAGTGAGTGAGAGAGGCCTTCCGCGCAGGCGTTAACTCCCAGCAACGCACTATTAGGACACTACCCACCCTAGACCTCGTCTTCTGAAATCCCGATTTCTGGATTTATCGGCTTTTCCTCTGCCTGTTGCAGCTTTGTGATGGTCTTCCGGTACCACCAGGCCGCCGCAAGCCCGCCAGCCAGCGCGGAAGCAGCAGCCACAAATGCCAGGTTAAACCGCCCGGTAGACCGGTGATCCTTTTCGGCAGGAGTGCTTGAATTGGAAGATTCTAAATCGTTTGTCATAGTCGCAGAGAGCCAGATCCCTGACGGTTGAGGTTCGGTTTGTCTTGCTTCGGTCCCGTTCGAGTCTTGCCATTAGATGCAAACTGGGCGGGAAGGATGACGGACTTGGTTCAAGAATAAATTTTGATTTTTGTATTTGCATTCAGCCGAATCTATGGTACGTTGTATATATTCCAGTGATGGAGGCGGCATCCGTTGCCCTTCCAGAGCTGGAAGTAAGTTGCGTCACTGGCCTCCCGGCACGAACAGCAAGAACGTTCGTGCCGTCTTTTTTTGCCCGCCGCAACGCATCACTGTCTTGTGTCCTGGCTCACTTCTGATCAATCCCCTTTTCGGATTACAATCGCCTCAAGAGATTCCGCCATGAAAACTTCGAGCAATCGCCGTTGGGTTTTGGGTCTGATCGCATTCGCCATCACTGCTGTAAGCTATGCACAGTGGTCGAACCCCGCGGACGATGTCCCCGCCTACCATCCATCGGCGCCGCTCAAAGTCAGTTCACTGCCGCCCATACTCGCCGGCGACAAGCTCACCGGAGAGAACTTCCAGTATCCCTGGCAAGTACACGTGTACCAGCAGGCGGCTAAGATCGGCAACGTCCTCTATCAGCTCCCCTGCAACTGCCGCTGTGATCGTGCCCTCGGCCACACCAGCCTGCGCAGCTGCTATGAAGGCCTTCACGGCACCGAGTGCTCGACCTGCGCCAAAGAGGAGCTCTTCGCCTACACCCAGACCAGGCTGGGCAAGACACCCGCCGAGATCCGCGCAGCCATCGCCCGCCACGAATACGAGAGCATCGACCTCGAACACCAATAGCGATTCTTTCCGCGGGTCCAATCCCTCGCCTGGCTTCACGCACCGCCAATCGCGATGAGAACTCCTTACCACCCCATACTGGTGGTTCTCGCTCGTCGCAAACGCAAAAGTTCTTCCAATTCAATCTCTCCGGAGCTCTGTACCAGTACATGGCTTAAGCCTTGCCGCAACCACCCCAAGAATGTACCCGAGCTTTAAAGCCGATAGAAGAGCCGAATTCATCCCAACGTTCAGCGCATAAAGTGAAGCGCCCTGGGTTTCCCCGCTTGTGGTTGACGGAGCAGTGCAGCCGGTGTAGCCTCGCGATGAGAACGAGATTCGACCCGGAAAATAGTAGATGAATTCAAAGATCATCGAAGGTGCACTGGACACAGACTCAGCTGCTGAAGTGAGAAGGCATCTCTTCTACGAGACCTCGCATTCGCCTGCGATCACTGACCTGGTGGGCTATGAGAAAGCAAAGGATATCCTGGACTTTTGCTTTATTGCCAACCCCTATTACCCCACCCCCGGAATGCTGGAGGATTTGCAACGCAGTCTTCCCAACCTGATCAAGTCCTATCCATCGAGCAACCCGCAAATGAGCCAGAAACACCTGGCGGCGGTGCTGGATGTCGATCCGGAAAGGCTCATCATCGGCAATGGAGCCACTGAGTTGATCTCGCTGATTGATATGACGCTGATCGACCGGATCGCTGTGCCGATTCCGACTTTCGGTGAGTACATCGAGAAGATGAGGGATTTGCGCAATGCCGAGCTTTATCCGCTTGATCCGGAAAACCGTTATCAATTGCGCCTCGACGATTATTTAGCCTGGGTGCATAAGCGAAATCTTGAGTCCCTGCTGGTGATCAACCCGGGCAATCCGACAGGGCAGTTCATCCCCCTTGAAGAGATGGTCGATTTCCTGCATCGGGCGCGGAATTTGCAACTGGTAATTGTCGATGAGTCATTCATTGATTTTTCAGGTGACACGATTCCGAGCCTGCTGCCCTTTGCAGACCAGTTCACGAACCTGCTGATTGTGCGCAGCATGAGCAAGCATTGCGGCGTGCCAGGTTTGCGCCTTGGCTATTGTTACAGTGCGAATCTTTACATCCTCAATCGCTTGCGCCGCTTTGTGCCAACCTGGAATCTGAACACGCTGGCGCAGTATTTTCTGTCACTATTGCCAGAAAACGATGTCGCCTATCACCAGGGACGCAAGAGGTTGATTGATGACGTCCGCCATTTGCATGAAAACCTGCGGACCGTACCTCACATTGAGGTCTATCCCACAGGCGCCAATTTTGTGCTCTTCAGGATTCAGAACGGAATGAAAGCCACTGAACTTCAAACAAGGCTTCTTGAAGAACATGGGATGTATGTTCGCGACTGCTCAAACAAGCTGGGCATGGACGCATTCCATATTCGTGTTGCCTCCCAGGGATGCGAGAAGGACACGCGACTGGTGGAAGCACTGCGGACATTGGTGCAATGAACCGCCCAGTGGTTGTGGTTGTGGCCAACCGAACAACCCGGAAAGACAAGCTCATCGATTATGTCGGTGAGTTTCATCTTGAGCTTCTGGTCCAATTGGGCACCGTCCCGGTCATCGTCCCAGTAGTCGGCGGCACGCTTTCATGCCTCCAGCAATACATGGAGCGCATGGACGGTCTTCTGCTTGTTGAAGGAGATGACATCGAGCCAAAGCGATTCGCAGCCCGAAGAGCCAATTTTAAATACATTGAAAAGACGCTTCCTCTCAAAGACGAGATCGAGATTCGGCTGTTGCGCCAGGCTTTGCGCCGAGAGGTGCCGATCATGGGGATCTGCCGCGGATCGCAACTGCTGAACGCCACCTGCGGAGGAACGCTCTATGGGGATGTGCAAAGGGAAAAAGGCTCGCAACGGGCACATATCGACCTCGAGCACTATGACACGTACCGCCACCCGGTCTCCGTCGTTCCGGGCACTCCCCTGGCGCGTTGGTATCGACGGAAGACGCTGAACGTGAACAGCTACCATCACCAGGGCATTCGGGAGCTTGCGCCACGCTTCCGGCCGATGGCTCATGCGGACGACGATTTGATTGAAGCGTATTATGACCCTGAAGCCGCTTTCGTGGTGGGCCTTCAATTTCATCCCGAGCGCATGCTCAAGGAATACATCGGAAATCTGAAAGTTTGGAAGGCATTCATCGCGGCAACAAAAGCCAAGCAGCGGCAATAGGCTTGCTGAAGATCGTTCCTACCAGACCTCCAACTCAAACTCGAGATGCTTGCGGATCAGCTTGAAGTCCTTCCCATTTGCCGTGATCAATTTTGCCTTATGCCCTCGCACGGTCAGCGCGATCAGCACGTCCATGTGCAGGTCCCGCACTTCGGATGGCTCAAGGCGCTTCTCCGCGCCGATCTGAGGAAGCAGCCGTCCCGATTCAGACCAGTCCTTCTCCGTCGGCGTCAGCACCGGTAGGCTCCCTTGCAATGCGTCCATGATGTCCAGGTCCACGGCCGTCGATGCGCCGCTCCAAAGCTCCGCCAGCACCACTGACGACATCCGCACCACACCCTTCACCGCGGCAATCTGCTCGCCGTAGCTTCCGGTGCGCAGATTCTCCACCAGGATCGAGGTGTCAAAGACGACTACCTTGTCCATCACTCACAGGACCGGTCGAAGCTGCCCATGCCCTCGTGCTTCCGCAGCAATTCCTTGAATCGCTCCACATTCACAATCTCGCGTAAAGCAATATGCACCGCCTCGGTGCGGGTTTTTACCCCGAGCAGTCGCACCGCCTGGTCCGCCAGGTCAAGGTCCAGCCGGATCGACGTCTGAGTCGCAGCCATTTGACTCCCCCCATGTATATACAAAGAGTGGTCCACATATATAGAGGCGTCAAGTAACGGAAGAGTCATGGCAGAAAGCCGGTGAATTGGCCCGCGCTGCAAACCTGCGTTTCTGATTCTCGAATTCATCCCGCTTTATCGCGCCCCAGGTCTATGATTGAGAGTTGAATCCGGGAGGTTTTTTATGAGTGACAGTCAAGCGATGGGCGGCAAGCACGGACGCCGCGAATTTCTCAAAGCCGGTGGTGCCGTAACGGCTGCGCTGCTTGCGCCCTCGGCACTTGCGTCTGAGACGCCCCGGACCATGCCGGGCTTGCCCGTCAATCCAGTCACGCCATCGGCAATGCCCACGCGCAACCTGGGCAAGACCGGCTACAAGGTGGGCATCTTTTCTCTCGGCGGACAGGCCGCGCTTGAACACGCCAACAACTTCGATGCCGCAGTGCCCATTATCGAGCGCGCCCTCGACCTTGGCGTCAACTACATCGACACTTCGTCTATCTACGGTGGGCCAGAGCGCTGGAGCGAGCAGTACGTGGGCCGGGTGATGGCGCACCGGCGCAACCAGGCCTTCCTGGCCACAAAAACCAAAGAACGGACCCGCGACGACTCCATGCGCATGATCGAGAAATCGCTGCAACTGCTGCAAACTGACCACGTCGATCTCTGGCAGTTGCACGACATCGGCACGATGACCGACGTTAATGCGGTCTTTGCCAAGGGCGGCGCCATGGAAGCGCTGATCGAGATGCAGCAGCAGAAAGTGGTGCGCTACCTCGGGCTGACTGGCCACTATCGCCCAGATTCGCTGATGGAAGGCATCCGGCGGTACCCCTTCGATACGGTGCTGATGGCCATGAACGCCGCTGATCCACACCACTACAGCTTCAATGAAGGCCTGCTGCCGTTGGCAGTTGAAAAGCAGATGGGCATCATCGGAATGAAGATTCCCGGGCGCAGCCGGCTGCTTTCCAACTGGACCCCGCCATCGATCGAAGAACAGAAACACTCATGGGAAGGCATGACCATCCAGACCGATCGGTCGGGGACGCTCACCATGCGCGAGGCTATGTACTACACGCTCTCGCGGCCGGTGAGCACCGTCATCGTGGGGTGCGACAATATCGCGCAGCTTGAGGAGAACGTGCATCTCGCCCGTGAGTTTACGCCGCTCAGCGACAGCCAGACTCAGCAATTAGTCGCCAAGGCCGAGCCCGTGGCCAAGCCGAGTTTATTCTTCCGCTTCTACGACAGGCCGTAGCAAAGAGTTTTTCGGGCCGCATTTCAAAGTCTCGTCTGCAGCGGCGGACGGGACTTGGGGCATCGGTGATTCGCACTAGGCGAGACTTCGAAATCGCCCTTAGGAATTAACCTCAAGGTAGAGCCGATACCCTTCATCCTGGATGGATGCGAAGGGCCGCAGAGTGAAATTGCCTAGGGCTGTCCTTGCCTGCCAATCGGTTGAGCCAGCGGCAATCTGCTTGGCGTTCACCAGGTCATTCACGCAAACCTTTGCCGGAATCTGGCCCACAGCAAACAGCGCCAGTGGGCCATGAATCGCGGCCATCAAATTCGGGTGCTGTGCGTCAACCGTTTCAAGCACCGTCGGCATATCGAATTCAACTTCAATATGGTCGCCATGACTCCAGGTGCGGTCAACCCGCGCAAACTGCCCTGGCGTGGGACTGGCGATCACGTGCTTGCCATTGATGGAGATCACGGTTTTAGGACCTGCCCATGCCGGGATGCGGATAAACACCGGGAACGCTGCCAGCTTGTCGGGCTCGATTGCGAATTCCGTTGAAGGTTGGTGAGGATAGCCGGTCATTTGAGTCAATATGACGCGATCGTTGCCTCGCATCCAGGTCACTCGCGATGGGACAAATAGGTTGACATAAATGCCATCGGAGTCGCGGAAGTAAGAACTGATGCCGTAATCGGCAGTGACCTGCGCAAATGTTCCCGTACAGCACGTCCACTTATTTGGATGATAAAACTTCGAACCTGAGTTGTTGTAATCGGAGTAGTAGAAGCCGTGGCCATCTTTTTGGATCGGTTTGGCTCCGAGGATGGTGTTGTAGAGAACCTTTTCCATGCTGTCGCCGTAGCGGCTGTCGCGCGTAACGCGCAGCAAGTACCGCGTGATTTTGAAGTGCGCGTAGGAGCCGCAAGGCGTTTCAAAACTGGAATGAGTCTTGGTAAGACTGTCGCCGATTTCACCGCTTGAAGGATCGCGGAACGTCTCATTGGGCCCCCACCCGCCTGTGGCAAAACTCTGTGTGGTGCGAAGAAAATTGAAGCCGTTTTGAGCGGCGCGCAGGTGCTTCTCGCTGCCCAGCACAAGCCAGGCCTGCATGGCGCTGCTCATCGCGTTCACATGGCTGTAAGCATGCTTTCCAGGCAGCACATTTTGCCCCGCTGCAAGTGGATCAAAATACCAGTCGTCGGCAAGGAAGCGCTTGCCCAGTTGAAGGTACCGGTCACCGCCGCCGCGGGTGTAGGCAAGAAAGAAATTCTCAGGCAGGGTGTAGAACTCATCCCAGCAAAAGGACTCATCCGTGTGCGGGCGTGCGTATTGCTCCGCGCGTGAAAGGGCCTTGGCCGGCAGGAAGGGCAGCACCGCATCGACCGCGGCGTCAAGAACCTGCAGTGCGGTGGGGTCGGCGGCAAACTCGTGAGCATCCAGAAGGCCAATGGAGACTTTGTCATAGATGTAGCCAGGAAAGCGGTTGCCTTCATAAAACCTGGGGGCGATGGCCGCCGCGTAACCGCGCACAAGCCGGTGAATCTTCTCCTGAGTCGATTTGGAACCGGTGGCGGCAAAGTCGCGGGATAGTCCTGAGAGATATTGGCCGAAACTGTGGCCAGGGCAGAATCCGTGCATGTTTTGAAGGGTGAAATCGGATGACCAGTCGTACCATCCGCCCATATCTTCACCGGGCGCGGGGAGGCCGGCACGCTCACGGAAGGGCTTGAGCAGGCTGTCCTCGTCAATGGATGAGTAGAATGCGTGATTGGTTTGAAACTGCTGGCGAAGCGGGCCGTCCAGGAGTTCGATTTCGCCATATCCAAACTGGGTGAGGACTGGCGAGGCGATCGGAACTGCGAATGCCTCGCCGGGGCGAACGGTACAAGCCGCAGCAACGGCGGCGCTTGATTTAAGAAAACTCCTACGGGATTGGGTCATTGCGGACCACCTCTGGGCGTGCACAGAACAGCATAAATCCGCGCTGCCATTTCCGGCGGGCGATGAACCGGCAGCGGGCTACATGTGATTGATTAGCGAGGCGATGCAGGCAGCACCGAAACCGTTGTCAATGTTGACCACTGAGACGTTCGGCGAGCAGGTGTTCAACATGCCGAGAAGCGCGGCCACGCCGCCAAACGATGCGCCATAGCCCACACTGGTGGGCACCGCGAGAACCGGGGCGTTGACGAGGCCACCGACGACAGTGGGTAGGGCCCCTTCCATGCCGGCGCAGACAATGAGAACTCGGGCAGATTGCAGGGATGTTTTCTGGGCAAGCAACCTGTGAATGCCGGCGACGCCCACGTCGGCGATGAGTTCGACGGTGTTGCCCATGAGGCGAGCGGTTACCGCAGCTTCCTCAGCCACCGCCAGATCGCTTGTGCCTGCACACACAACGGCGATGGTCCCCTTGCCGGGAATGGCGGGTGTCTGCGTGAGCGTGACGGCGCGGGCGGTTTCATGAAACTCTGCGCGCGGCTCTGCGGCAAGCACCTTGTCAAACATCTCGCGTGAAGCACGTGTTGCGAGGACGTTGCCTCCGGCTTGAGCCATCCGGGCAAAGATGGTTGCAACCTGCGCGGCGGTCTTGCCGGCGCCAAATATCACTTCAGGCATGCCGGTACGGAGAGACCGATGATGATCGACTTTGGCAAAGCCCAGGTCCTCAAAGGGTAGATCGCGAAGACGATCGAGGGCCTGGCTGACGGGTGTTTGGCCTTCGCGGACTTCGTTGAGGAGCGCTTCGATTCTCAACGGATCCATCAGTAGCCTGCCTTCGGGATGGCGATAAAGGTGCCCACAGATCCGGCGTGTGCGGTGATTGGCATACTGAGTGAGATCATTTCGCTGGCTCCTGGTGATGACTGCATTTGATAGAACTCTTGCGCATCCAGCTTGTCACATCCACAGAGATGCCTTGCATGCATGTGCTGGGACCGTCATGTAGCGTACCCGTGAAGTCAATTCCCTCCCCGATGTCGGGCCTTGGTTCCTTGGTGAGCACGTTGTACAGCGTCCCGGTGGTCAGGTCTTTGACGATGAGGCACCGATTCTCAACACCCGCTTCGACGCAGCCTTGACCATGAAGGGTCTTGGGTTGGTGAGCGCGTACAGTATTCGACGGTGCCGCGAAACAGGCGAGCGCCAAAGCGCCTGACGCAAGAACGAATAATCTCATGGGCGTTCTCCATTGGATAATGCAAGGTATGCCTGCATTGCTTCGGCGATAATTTGCTTGAGCGGAACAGAGTGCAACGTGGCGAGCAAGCGGCAGTCCTCATATTCCGGAGTAGCGTTCGCAATTTTTCCGTTGGGCCAGCGTGCAATCTTGATGCGCACTTCGCCGCGCGGAATCTGCACGGCAAGGAATTCGCGGGCCAAGGCGAGTTTATTTTCGAGTCTCCAACGGAGGCCGATCGTCGTCGTCTCGCGTAGCAGAATGTCACGCAGGCGAGGCATGAGATTGGGATTGCAGAGCACGGTGACCTGCACGCCGGTGCGGCCCTTCTTCATTTGCACCGAAGCGCGGTAGACATCCCAGGCACCGGCGTCGAGAAGCAGTTCACTCACATAGGCCAGGACCTGCGGGTTGCAATCGTCGATGACAGTTTCGATCACAGCGATGGAATCTGGGTCACCCGGCTGGCCAGCGTCCTGTTCGCCGACCAGGAGGCGGAGCAGATTGGGCTGCCCAGCGGTTTCGCGTCCTCCAGCCCCATAACCGGAGGTCTTGATCCGCATGGCTGGAAGCGGCATATAGCGCACATCAAATATGCGCAAAATGACCGCGCCGGTTGGAGTGACGCGCTCCATTGGCTCGCCTGCAGCGTAGATGGGTGCATCGCCAAGAAGAGCCAGCGTTGCGGGAGCGGGAATCGGAAGCGTGCCGTGCTGGCAAACAACAGTTCCGCTGCCGACGTTGAGTGGCGAGGCAAGCCATTGATCAACGCCAAGCGCCGCCGCGCCGGCGGCGGCACAGACAATGTCAATGATCGTGTCGAGCCCACCAATCTCGTGAAAGTGCACATTCTCAATGGGAATGGAGTGGATGGCAGCTTCGGCTTCGCCGAGCAGTTGAAAGGCGCGGATGGAGCGAACTTTGACGGCCTCTGAAATGGAGGAGGCGCGAATGATGTTGAGGATTGCCGACAAGGAACGATGTGCCGGATGTGCGTGTGCGGGATGTGCATGTGGTGCGGGAGGGTGAGAGTGGCCCACACTGGCGGCGGTTTGGTCAAGAGCGAATACGTCGACCTTGGTGGCCGCCAATCCGCCTCGGCTCACCTTGCGCATCTCGAGACGAGCATCGATTTTGAGGGCGGCTGCAGTTTGCTGTAGATGATCGAAAGGGACGCCCGCATCAACAAGCGCGCCGAGCAGCATGTCGCCGCTGATGCCGGAAAAGCACTCTAAATATCCAATACGCATGGCTTTGTGATTCTAAACCGTTGGCGATGGGTGACGCTTATGCGCCCCGCCGGGCCAGAACGTCCGCAGGCAAGAGTGCATTCAGTGACCCGGATCGAAAGCCAGCGCAGTCGAGCGTCACGTATTGGTATCCGGCCTGTTTGAGGGCGGTCGAGATGGCTTCAAGCATGTCGATAACCAGGGCGCGGGGCAGCTCGGCACGCGCAATCTCTACGCGAGCCAGGTCACCGTGGTGGCGCACGCGCAGTTCGCGAAAGCCCAATTGGCGCAGGCTTTCCTCGGCCCTCTCTACCTGTTCCAGAACTTCCCGGGTTACTGCGCGACCGTATTCGACGCGGGATGACAGGCACGGGGCGGCGGGCCGATCCCATAACGAGAAACCGGCGCCTTTGGAAAGGGCGCGGATCTCCGCTTTGTTCAACCCAACCTCCGCGAGCGGAGCCAGCACAGAATGCTGCTCGGCTGCGCGCTGTCCGGGGCGAAAGTCCCGAGTATCGTCGGCGTTCATGCCGTAGGCGATGCGGGCAAAGCCGAGCTTCTGGCCCAGGGTCTCCATGGTAGCGAAGAGCTCGTCTTTGCAGTGGAAGCATCGGCTGGCGTCATTTCGTTGGTACTCTGGGCGTTCCAACTCGTTGGTTTCAATCACCTTGAGGGGCATCCCCAGTAGGTTGGCAAAGCTGCATGCCTGCTCCAGATCTCGTCGAGCCAGGCTGGGCGAGTCGGCAAGGACCGCGAGCATGCCGGAGCCCAGAACACGGTGGGCAGTGGCGGCCAGAAATGCAGAGTCGACTCCGCCGGAGTAGGCAACCATGACGCTGCCTAAAAGCCGCAGACGCGCTTCGAGAGCGAGCATTTTGGAAGCCGCCCCATCTAAGCAGGCCTGTGCAGCCTCCGCAGCAACTGTCGACCGATCGAGTTCAGGTGGATTCGTGGGCGCGCTTGCAGCCATAGGGGGAATTATAGCGCTGCAATGCCTAAAATGCCCGCAGAGGCTTGGTAAAGCCAGATCGGTTTAAGCGCTGATAATCTCTGTCGATGTGATTGAATACAATAACTATCTGTGCGAAGAGACCTGTTCAGTGGATCGCCGGGCTTCTTGTTTTGTTGGGATTTGCGGCTTGGCGATTCTCTGGACAAAATCAGGTGACCGCGCCAAGGCTCATGATTGCTAGAGCCGCTCAGGCGCTTCTGTTCAATTGCGATGGACAAACGAACCCTGCACTTATGGATGGCTAACCCGAACGACGTCTCGGCGGAAAGGGTCGCGGAAGAGTGCGACCGGCTGCTGACTGAAGATGAGCGCGCCCGTTTGCTGGCCTTCAGATTTGAACGGCATCGACGCGAGTATCTCACGACTCATATCCTGGTGCGCACGGCGCTGTCACACTATCATCAGACTTCTCCCGAAGCCTGGCGCTTCACGTTGAATGCATACGGCAAGCCAGCCGCTAACGGTGATTGCGGCATGAAGTTCAATTTGTCGAACTGCCCGGACCTTGTCGCTTGTCTGATTAGCCATGGTGCGGAAGTGGGTGTGGATGTGGAGCCGAAGGCGCGCGCAATGGAGATTGCCGAGGTTGCCAAAACGGTTTTTTCGCCGCTCGAGTTGGAACAGCTTGAAGCCCTTTCAGAGTCGGAACGCTTGGATCGCGGAGTGTCGCTTTGGACGTTGAAAGAGGCCTACATCAAGGCGCGGGGAATGGGAGTTTCACTGCCGTTGAAGAAGTTCTCTTTTGTGTTTGGTGGAGCGGATGGAATTCAACTCCACCTCGATCCGTGTTTGAATGACGAGTCTGGGCGGTGGCAATTCTGCCAACTCGATCACGCTGAGCACCGCGTCGCGGTGATGGTGGAGAGAACGGCAGGACCGGAGTTGGAGGTTTTGGAAATGCGGCCTCTACAGGCCGAACCCATAAGACTCTCCATGGGCGGGGTGCGTTGGTTTCCCGACTCCTGAAAAGGCTGCTGTGGATGCGAACGCGGCGCGACGAAAGCGTCACGACCCCAGAAGCGGCTTGAGCTGCTGTACAAAGATCTCGACATAGGGCTCAAATAGCATTGACATGTGACCTGTTTCGACGTCGTGAATCTCAAGGCCCCCTTCTGCGAGTCGAGCCCATCCAAGTGTCGGATCTTCGCGTTTTCCCAGAACCTCAGGACCGCGATCCACTGCCCGCATGAGCGTGATCTTGCCACCATAAGGATGGAACGAGTAGCGGGTCAAGGCTTGCTTGTGAGCCTCCTCCACTTGGAAGTAATGAAGTTGAACAGGAAGTCGACGGCGCACCAGCCGATGAGAAGCGCACGCGATAAGCCTGAGGCGGCGAAGCATCTTGTCGCCCCAATATACCCTTTTCACCGCAGCCTTTGTCGTGAGATAGGTTGCACCTTGTTTTCGCAGGCCGTTGAGGAAGCTAGCGACCCGATCCTTGGCAGCTACGCGTTGTTCGTTTCCAGGAATTGAAGTGTCAAAGAGTACAAGCAACCTTGGCTTCGCGCCTTGGGCATAAAGCTGCTTTGCCATTTCAAATGCGACCAGTCCACCAAACGATGCGCCTCCGATCAAATAAGGGCCTTGAGGGAAAAAGGACCGCATCTCCCTGACGTACATCGACGCAAGTTCTTCGATGCTGACGTGGCGAGTTTCTATCTTGGATACCAGTGGGGATTGAAAGGCATAAAAGGGCTGGTCCGGGCCTAGAGCGCGAGCTAGCTGTTCATAGAAGATGACGTCTCCGCCGACCGCATGAACGCAGAACAGTGGAGTGCGGGAACCGTTCGGCTGAATGGGAACAAGAGTGGCCCAGCTCTTCGGCGCCAAGGTCGCTGGCTGGTTTGACTTGCGAACAACTTCTGCAAGTTGACGCACGGTTCGCGCCTCAAATAGTACCGCGAGTTCCAAGTCCACTTGCCAAGCCTTTTTGATTTTGCCAAAGAGCCGAACGCCGACAAGAGAATGGCCGCCCAAAGCGAAGAAATCGTCATCCAGTCCAACGTGCTCGACCCCCAGGAGATCCTGCCACCAGGCGGTCAGAGTTCGCTCAATATCATCAATTGCCTGCGCAGGAATCGCTCCCAGGCCGGCAGTTGCGTTTGATGATGAAGGTTCATCGTCGACAACTTCACTTGGATCAGAAGTGACAACAACGGCGACCGGCGTTGCAGTCATAAGGATTCGCGTCAACGCCCGCGCGCCGTCGTGCGGGGCGATTCCAATGCCTTTGGGAATCTCGATGGGCTGATCGCCCGAGCGTGCAGCGCCAAGAGAGACAGAGTTGAGTTTCAGGGCTTCTTCCGCATCGCGGATTCGTCGCATCGCAAAGCCTTCGATCTCTGCCAAGGCCTGCCCATGTTCATTGAAGACGGAGATATCGAAGGTTTCAACCTGCGCGCCAGGCGAGCCTTCTCGGCGAGAGCGAATGTGGGTGAAGAACCTGCCCGGTAATGCCTGGTAAACACACATCCGCTTGTAGGAGATCGGAAGAAAGAGGTCGTCGGATTGATCGTAGTCCTCAATGAGATAGAGGGATGCTCCTGTAGCCATATCCAGCAACGCAGGATGAATGCGAAGCGTGGTCAGGTCTGGATGGAACCGGTCCTCCAGAACGATCTCTCCCAATGCCTCCCGGTTGCCAAGCTTGATCCGCCTGAGCGACTGCCAACGAGGTCCGAACTTGAATTGTTGCTCCTGGCGCGTGCGATGTAGCTGATCGAAGACGATTTCGCGTTGTTGACAGCGAGCAGTGATGGCCGCGCGATCAACATACTTCGCGCGGTGCATGAGGCATGGCGCAACATTTCCGCTGCAATGCTCGACCCAATGATCTCCGCGCGCAAAAATCGAAAAGTGGAATGCATTCTTCTCTGGCCCAGCATCCTGCTCTCGCATCAACTGGACTCGAACCTCTTTCGATTCAGCAGCGTCAAAGGTCAGCGGGGCGAGGAAGAAGACGTCACTGAATTCAAGGGTCCCGTGTAAGGCCTCGCGCGCGAATGCCGCTGCGGCCATTTCAAGGTAGCCTGTGCCAGGGATTAGTGCCCTGCCATCCTTCAATCGATGCTCTGAGAGGAGCCATTGATCCTGTTTCGAAAACCGGCCTGAGTAAACAATCTCTTGCGGCGTGACGAGCAATCGTTCCTGAAGAAACGGATGGGCCGAAGCAGTTCGCGCACCCATTCCAACCTCCCGCCACATGCCCCAATTCACCACGGTGACCGGCGGGTTCCGGCTCAACGCAAAGGCATCCAAAAACGCGTTGGCGGCGGCGTAGTCAATTTGGCCCGCCGGAGGACGGATGGAGCTGATCGACGAGAAAAGCACAAAGCAACTCAGTGGATGGTCGCGGAGCGCCTCTTCAAGAACGAGCGTTCCAAGCACCTTGGGACTGAGCACGCGAGCTGCGTTCTCCGCGGTCTTCAGCATCAAGGACCCATCATCCAGAACACCCGCTGCATGAAAGACACCGTCGATGGTTCCGAATTGCCGACGGGCATCAGAGACTGCATCGCGCATCTGGTCAAGGTTCGTCACATCAGCCTGGATAACCAGCAGTCCGTCGGCCACCGATCGAAGCTCAATCAGTTTGCGAATTGTGCGCTTGGTGGCATCGGTTTGCCCCGCTTCATTGAGAGCGGATTCCCAATTTGATTCAGGAGGCAACGCCGAACGGCCGACGAGCACCAGGCGAGCTTTGAATTCGCGGGCTAGATGCTCGGCAACAACTAAACCCAGTCCACCTAAACCGCCAGTGATGAGATACACGCCGCCCGGTTGCAAGCGCCGCCGGTCAGGAGCGGAGGACAATTGAAAGGGCTCCAGCTGTTCGACAAAACGCTCGCTACCGCGAAACGCAATGGCGGCATTTTCACGAACGGATTCCATCTCGGCGACGATCTGGGTTGCGCAGTGCGCCGGTGTGTCACCCTCGACATCAACGTCGAGGCTGCGGCAGGTCATCCCGGGAAGTTCCTTCGGGATGACACGGGCAGGACCAAGGAACACAGCCCGCGCTGGATTGCGGACAGGTTCCCCAGAGACCTGTTGCAAGCGGTTCGAGACGAATGCAATATCGATACCCGTCAGGTCCTGGCGGGCCAATGCCTGGGCAAGATAGAGCGGGCTATTGAAGCTGCGCTGAATTGTCTCGTCGAGCGAAGAATCTGAATTCTCTACGGACCAGAGATGAAGAATCTTTTTGGGCGATTGTCCGCTAAGAATAACGTCTGCAATCAGTGCGTCGTAGTCATCGCGCGCGCCCGGACGAATAGAGTAGTTGCCATCGCCTGTGGATCGATATTCTGCGCCAGCGCCAACGAGAATCACGGCTTCCTTCTTCGCGTTGAGCATTTCCACGGTTTGATCGCCGAGACCGGTTGAATCATTGAAGACAATCCAGGCGCTAGTCGCAGTATTAGATGAACGAATCTGCGGTTGCTGCTTCCAGAGACGTCGATAGAACGACAATCCACCCCTTTCATCAGAGGGCGATTCGGGCAATGAGGGGGAAGTCGCCTGCAGCGGCGACTTGTCTGGGTCAATCCAGAATTTGCGGTGCTCAAAGGGGTAGGTCGGAAGAGGCACTCGCTTGCCGGATGAAGCCGAATGCAACGCGGCCCAATCGACATCTACGCCCAATGACCACGCTTGGCCAAGCGACTGCAAAATGCATCGAAGGCTGTTCGCTCTGTCACGTGGATGAGGAAGTGAGTTTACTGCCTTTACTTTCGGTCCGAGTTGCTGACGAGCAAGCGACGTGAGCACAGTTCCCGGCCCTATTTCGATCAGGGTTCGATTGGGATCCAGTGAAAGTTCGGCCAACGCGTCAGAGAAGCGAACCGTCTGGCGCAAGTGCCGAGCCCAATAGCCTGGATCGGTGGCTTCTTCCGCCTCGATCCAGGTTCCGCTCAGATTTGAGAAATAGGGAATGCGCGGCGGGTTAAGCTCGATGCTTCGGACGCGCTGTTCAAATTCGCCGAGGATGCGATCCATCATGCCTGAATGAAATGCATGCGAGGTAAGTACGCGATGACAAGAGATCGATTCCTTCGAGAGGCGTTCCTCAAAATCAGCGATCTCTGAGGTGGGGCCAGAAACGACGCACAGCCTTGCGCCGTTGATTGCAGCCAAGCAAAGATTGCCGGTGAGATGAAGATCCCGAGGGGGGAGTGAGACAGCGAGCATCGAGCCGCGCGGAAGGTCATGCATCATTCGACCGCGGATCGCTGCAATCGCGAGGGCGTCCTGCAAGGAGAAGACACCTGCGAGGCATGCGGCAACATATTCGCCAATGCTGTGGCCGACCATTGCGGCAGGCTCGACACCAAGCGACATCCACCAACGCGCAAGAGCATACTCGACGGCAAAAAGTGCGGGCTGAGTGAGCCAGGTCTGATTCAGCTGATCGGCCGCTGCATCTTCGGTCCCCTGCGGAGGATAAAGCACTTGCCGCAGATCAAAGCCAAGCGCGTGCAAGAGCAGCTCGGCGCATTGGTCGAGACTGTCCTCGAAGACCGGCTCGTACCGGTAAAGATCACGGCCCATGTTGACATGCTGCGAGCCCTGACCAGAAAACATGAAGACAACAGAGGGCGTGGATTGCAGGGCGATTCCAGCGGCAATCGACGTCGGATTTTTATCCAAGACGGACGATATTCCCACGTGCGAGTCGTTGACCACCCATGCACGACGATGGGAAAATGCTTGTCTGCCAAGATGGCAGGTGAAAGCGACGTCTGCAAGGTTGAGCTCTGGATTGGCCTGCAGATAGTTTGCAAGATTCGCTACGGCACGATCGGCCGCGCTTGCGGTCTTTGCGGAAACAGTAAGCAGCTGACAGGGACTCGCCTGCAAGGAAGGGAGAAGTTGTGGCGCCTCCTCAAGCACAACGTGGGCATTGGTGCCGCCAATGCCCAGCGCCGTCACACTTGCACGCCTGGGCGATCCAATCGTTGACGGCCAATCGCGGAGTTGACTGTTAACAAAAAACGGGCTCCCTTCGAGCTCGATGTAAGGATTCAATCTCTCAAAGTGCAAACTGGCAGGTACCTGGCTGTGCTCAAGTGCGAGCACAGTCTTGATAAGTCCGGCGACGCCTGCGGCTGCGTCAAGATGACCGACGTTTGACTTTAGCGATCCGATTCCACAGTAGTCAGCTAATTGAGTGGACTTTCGGAAGGCTTGAGTAAGTCCTCTAACTTCGATGGGATCGCCGATGACGGTGCCGGTGCCGTGAGCCTCAACGTAGGAGATGGTTTCAGCTCCAACACCCGCGACATCCAGAGCCTCAGCAATCACGTCGGCTTGCCCATCCACGCTCGGCGCAAGGTAGCTCACCTTGCGCGCTCCGTCGTTGTTGATTGCGGTTCCGAGAATAACCGCACGAATATTGTCGCGATCTTCGAGTGCGTCTTCAAGCCGGCGTAACACGACGGCGCCCACCCCGCTTCCAAACACGGTTCCGCTGGAAGAGGCGTCGAAAGACCGACAATGGCCGTCGCGGGACAGGATTTCTCCTTCACGGTAGATATAGCCTTGCCCGTGCGGATTCTCGATCGTGACCCCGCCGGCCAGTGCAAGGTCGCACTCATAGTTGAGCAAGCTCTGGCATGCCAGGTGAACAGCGACCAGTGAAGTCGAGCACGCCGTCTGCACATTGATGCTTGGTCCGCGCAGGTCAAATTGGTAAGAAACACGCGTGGCAAGAACGTCTTTGTCGTTGCCCGTCTGTTTGAGCTGGAACAGCCCGGCAGTCTCAACAAGCTCACGGTTGGCCAGCAGGTTATGAATCAGGTAGGTGTTCATGCCGGATCCGGCAAATACTCCAATGGAGCCATCAAAGTACTTCGGCGGATGGCCCGCATCTTCAAGTGCTTCCCATGCGCATTCAAGAAAGTGGCGATGCTGGGGATCCATGATGGAAGCGTCGCGCGGGCTTAACCCGAAAAAGGACGCATCGAGCATGGGCACATCGTCGAGCACTGAAGCTCGTTTCACGTAGAGTGGGCTGGCGATCTCATGCTGCGACGCACCTGAAGCAAGGAGTTCAGAATCGGAAAGCGTGCGAATTGACTCAACGCCATCGCGAAGGTTTTGCCAGAATGCTGCGATATTACGGGCACCGGGGAACCGGCCTGCCATGCCGACGATCGCGATTGAGGCTGGCTTCATCAATTCCTTTTAGCGTTGGCGAGCCAACCTGCGGCGCTGCGCGCGTTCAGAAGCTTTTGTGTCAGTGGCTGCCGATGCGGAGTTGGCAAGATGATGGGCCAGTGCATTTACCGTTGAGAACTGAAACAGGTCGACCAGGGAAATGTCACGGCCTAGCGCCTGTCGCAGCCTTGCCTGCACCTCGGCAATGGTCAGAGAATGAGCTCCGAGCTCGAAGAAATTATCGTCGATGGCAATGCTCGGGATTCCCAACGCATCTTGCCACGCGCCGGCAATGATCAATTCCAGCGAGTTCTTTGATGGGTTTGAAGCGCTAACCGTCGCAGACATTGGTGAAGGAAGATTTGACAGAACCTTGCGATCGATCTTCCCATTATCTGTAAGGGGCAACGCGGAAAGAAAGACGTATGCGGAAGGAATCATGTAATCGGGAAGCCTTGATTCCAGCGCATCCCGTAGAGCGCTGATCTGCGCTGGGCGGCTATCCGTGGCTACAAGATATGCTAGGAGGCGTTTGTCGTCAGCCTTATCTTCCTTGACAACCACCACCGCTTGTCTTATTCCGGGGCACTGTTCAAGAGCGGCTTCGATTTCTCCGAGTTCAATGCGGCGGCCGCGAAGCTTGACTTGGAAATCGCCGCGACCTAGAAACTCCATATCGCCGTCCGGCAAAATGCGCGCGAGGTCGCCTGTACGATACAAGCGTTGCGCCGAGAGCGGCGGAATGTTAAGAAAGCGTTCGGCGGTGAGGTCGGGCCGATTCCAATAGCCGCGGGCTACGCCGTCGCCGCCAAAGAATAGCTCGCCAACTTCACCCTGCGGAACTGCGTTCAATTCCCCGTCCAATAGATAGATTTGAGTGTTGGCGATGGGGCGTCCAATTGAGACTGCGCTGCCCAGCTCTTGAAGGCGATGTGTCGTGGACCAGATGGTGGTTTCGGTAGGGCCGTACATGTTGTAGATGTCGCCGTTGAAGACCTGGCGGAGGTGATTTACCAGGGAGACCGGCACCGTCTCTCCTCCCAGCAGAATCTGCCTGAGACAACCGAGTGCTCCAAATGCATTTGCGTCGAGGGTTAACATGCGAGCAAGCGACGGCGTCATTTGCAAATGTGTCACAGCGTTGTCGGTAATTTCCTCTGCAATTGTGGCAGTGCCGTCATCGCCATGGACCACCACTTTGAATCCGCGAGTCAATGTCCACAGAAGTTCCAAAACCGAGATGTCAAAGGAGACGCTGGTGACAGCAAGCCAGACTCCGGGTTCAGTGCCGATTGCCCGATCCATACCAGTAAAGAAATTGACGACATTTCTGTTCTCAACCATCACGCCCTTAGGCTTGCCGGTAGAGCCGGATGTGTAAATCAAATAAGCCAGGCTGCGGCTTGTGGCGTCGGATTTGATTGCTGATGAGGGCTCAGCGCAGGAAGCGGCGCGTGTCGATTCCAGGAACTCATCCACGGATACCCCTGCAATCCCCCCAGATTGCAGTGGAAACTGATGATAGGAACTTGAAGTAGTAAGGAGAAGCGAAAGCCCGGAATCTTCGATAATAAAATGCAGGCGATCCTTTGGGTAGGTGAGATCTAAAGGAACATAGGCTCCGCCGGCTTTGAGAATCGCAAGCAGGCTGATTACGAGCATTTCCGAGCGCGCCATCGCAACGCCCACCCGGGTTTCTGGACCAACTCCAAGATCCTGGAGATATCGGCCCAGGCGGCTCGAGCGCGAGTCAAGTTCGGCATAGGCCAGCTGACGGTCATTTGATACGACGGCAGGTGCATCAGGAGTGCGGGCGACTTGCTGCTTGAACAGATCAGCGATGGTGCTGTCGCGCTGGTAATCGACTTCAGTGCGATTCCACTCAAGCAACTGATCGGGTAACATGAAAGTTCTCCAAAAATAGAGACTCAATTCCAGTCCCAAGAAACGTGGCGATCGCTTCATCGGGTGTGTTCACGATTGGTTGCCCCTTAACATTGAAACTTGTGTTCAGCACCATCTGACGACCTGTCTTTTCCCCGACAGCAAGCAGCAATGCATGGAAATCCGGATTGTCGTTGACCGATACGGTCTGAAGGCGCGCGGAGCCGTTGACATGGGTGATTGCGGGAAGCAAAGGTTGAACTTCGCGACGCACATCGACCACGCTGATCATGTAAGGATGCTCCTCGCCTGGAGCTACATCGAACCAACGATGCGCCTCCTCCAAAGAGCATGCCGGCGCAAACGGGCGGAATGCCTCTCGCTTCTTGACCATTGAGTTAATCCGATCACGCATCTCCGGGTGCCCGGGATCGGCGAGAATGCTGCGATTGCCAAGCGCCCGCGGGCCGAATTCCATGCGGCCCCGTGCCCACGCGATGACTTGACCATCAGCGATGAGTTGGGCTGCCGCCGCACAGGTTTCATCGAGAGAATCAAAACAATGCCACTGAACCATCCCGTCAAAGCGGTGCAATGCGGCTTGGATTTCGCTGGTAGCGTAGTGTGGGCCCAGGAGCGGTGCGGACATGCGACAATTGGAAACTTCTCCATACAGCGATGCGCGATAGATCGCTGCTCCCAGGGCGGCGCCGGCGTCGCCCGCTGCCGGTTGCACATAGACCTCGTCAAACAATCCTGAATGTATGAGCTTCCCGTTCGCCGTGCAGTTCAGAGCAACACCACCGGCCATCGCAATTCTGCGCAAACCCGTTTGCTCAGCAAAATGGCCGCAGACGTGCAGGATCACCCGATCGAGACATTCTTGAAGAGCGGCAGCCACATCCTGATGATCGGAAGCGACGGGGTCCGACGAGCGCCTGCGGGGAACAAGATGTTGATCAAGGTGGGCACGCGTGGCAATGTAACTTTCTCTGCCTTCGCGCGACTTGTTCAACTTGAGAATCGGAATTTGAATGGAGCCATCTTTGCAGAGCTCAACGGCGTGCTCGAAAAACGACCGAAAGCGGTTCGGGTCTCCATAGGGAGCGAGACCCATGATCTTGTATTCGTCCGAATTGAAATCGAAGCCGAGATGCAACGTGACAAGCGAATACAAGATGCCGATCGAGTCGGCGGCGGGGATGGTGCGGATCTTTTCCAACGAGCCATCGTGAAAATCGTAGACGCTGAGACTTTCAACCTCGCCCATCGCATCGTTGACTACGACCAAACACTCATCCCAGCCAGATGTATAGGCCGCGCTGGCTGCGTGTGCCAAGTGGTGGCCAACGGAATACACCCGGTCTTCTGAAAAGCCTGGTAGATCCCGCCGAATCTGCGTAAGGAACGCTTCTCTTGAAAGCACCTGACGGTAGAGATCGGCTGATATGTCATCGTTCAGATAGAGTTGGCGATAGGGTGCGTAGTCAAAACCATGGGCAATCTCGTCGACGGCATCCACTGAAATTCCTGCTTCTGCAAGGCAGAATCGAATAGCATGGATTGGAAAATCGCCAGTATGCTTTTTCCCGGTAAAGCGCTCTTCTTCGGCCGCGGCAACTAATCGACCATCGATGACCAGCGCGGCTGCAGCATCCAATCCCTGCACAATCCTGTATTCGCGCCCTTCGAGACCTGGCCAGTGCGCTTGCTTGAAGGCTACCGAATTCTCCAATCCGCTAATGCCCAGGACTTTCATCTTGCCCTCATAACCACAAACCGGCGATGGCTTGCCGATACGCGCAGGCTTAGTTTATTCGAGTGTCCTGTTTTATGCTCGCTTTTAATCGCAGCGATATCCTGGCCCTCACATAACCAAGGTTGACAATGGCTCACTCTACCCGGACTAACGTGCTATCTCGGAAACCGCAAAGATTTCAATGCCTGTGGCGGCCGGCGCGGTTACGATCTGCCCCGGCTTTTCATCTTCAAGAGCAAACGGAACGCCTGGTGCTCTGGACTCGCGTTCGGCTGCCCAGAGCGACTGAACAGCCGTTACATCCAGGCCGGTCGTGCCCAGCATCGACAGACGCACCCGTTTGCCTGAACTCAACGCGCCCGTCAGTCTCTGTTTCAATTCAACGGCGGAAGAAATGTCGACGGTGCCTTCAAGGCTAATACGTCAACGATTCTCCTGGCTCGAGAGTGATGAGCAGGCGATGCTCCCTTCGTCGAAAAACCGTCTGACAACGATTGACGGTTGACTCGCGGCTCGCTGAATCCGCGCAGTTTCGTGATCGGCAAAACGAGATGCTGCCGACTCCCGTTGGCGAAGACCTCTCAATTGCATTTGCACCGAACGGCCAAGAGATGCCGCTGAACAGGATGAGTGGTAATCATCCACGCCTGCTTCATCGGCCGTTCCGAAGCAAGTCTTGAGTTAGTTTTGAGGAGATATATCTTAGAAAACTCTCAACTTTGCGGACGGCGGCTGTAGCGGAGCTTCATTGCCAGGATGGCGATAGCCAGGCCGAGTGTGACGGCATTTGCAGCGATGATCGGCACCGAGCCGATACCGAGGCCGTAGACCAGCCAGCTGGCCACGCCAAAGCTGAAAAGCAGAAAGGTGGACAAGGAGATATCGTCGGCGCTCTTGCGACGCCAGACGCGGACCAGTTGCGGCAGAAAAGCGATGGTGGTTCCCAGGGCGCCGATGGAACCGAAGAGGTTGATGAGCCAGGGCGAGGTGAGGCCGAAGGCAAGCATTTTATCGATTGCTCCAGAAGAACCAACCGGCCATGGAAAAGCCGATAACAATCACGAGTCCACGCAGAACCGCCTGGGGGACCATGCGGGCAAAGCGGGCAGAGGTATAGCCGCCCACAGCGCAGGTGATCATAGCCAAAAGGCAGTAACGCCACACCACCTGTCCGTTGGCCACAAAGAGGATGAATGCGATGCCGTTCGCCATGGTGGTGGAGACAACTTTGAGGGCGTTGATCTCGTTGAGGTTCTCGTAGCCGAAGAGTGAGAGCAAGGTGATCATCAGAAAGCCGGCGCCGGCGCCAAAGTAGCCGATGTAGAAGCAGACAAAGACGGTAGCAATGAAGACCGGCAGGCGCCTTGGCGAATGGTCATAAACGACGATCCCCTTTCGTCGTTCCAGCCAGCGGGAGACAGGACCACTGACGGCAAAGATGGTTGCAGCTACAAGCAGCAGCCAGGGAACCATGTGGAGAAAGGTCAGCTGCGGCGTGTGCAGCAGCACCAGTGCGCCCGCTGTTCCGCCAAGCAGCCCGGCCAGGCCCATGGGCAAGGCGAGGTGCATGTTTTTCCTGATGTCATCGCGGTATGCGGCGATCGAGGTAAGCTGGCCAGGCCACAAGGCGACGGTGTTGGTGGCATTGGCCTGCACCGGCAGCATCTTCATGTTGAGCATTGCGGGGAAAAGCAGGAAGGAGCCGCCGCCGGCCACGGCGTTGAGCACACCGGCGATAAATGCTGCAACGGTGAGCCAGAGCCAATGCCAATCCATGTAGGTCGGGAGGCCGGAGAGGTGAAACATCTGCCTCCAATTGTAGAGGGCAGTCGAAGCGGATTGAGATGGCGCTGATTGAGAAGGATTCGGAGTGAGATTTTACGTTACTCTAATCAGCCTCTGAACTCAGGTGGCCGAATCTGTGCCATGCTGCCGAGAACGGACCAAAGTCTGGTGCACGACTGGAGAGGCGGGAGGATTTCAGGTGACCGAACAGGTGAACTCAAATCGTCAAGATCTTGTCAATGCCGATCTACTTTTTCCCTGCCCCCGGCATCATTTGATTGAATATGCAATAAACACTCGCGATGCGCGGCTGACAACGATTGGCACGCCAGAACACTGCGCGTTGATCCAAGCGATCAAGGAAAACTTCCCTGAGGTTTACGGCCAGGGCCAGAGCCGTCCACCGGACGGTTCGCAGCCCTGCGATCCGACCCCTGGGCGGATGTGACCGGGCGTTGCATGAAATGACAAAACCCGGCCTTGAACTCTGACTGCAGCGGTCTAAACCAAAATTAGCTTGTTGATAACATATTGAAAAATAATATATTTAATACTATTTCTAAGAATATGAGTGTAATTGACGCATATTTTATGAATCGTTCATGCTACAGTATCATCAGATTGTTTGAGCGCCTGGAACTGCACGTTCCCGCCCATATTTCAGCATCCATCAGGAGGAAAAAAGTCATGGCAATCACTCGCTGGGACCCATTTCGAGAGGTTGTTCTATTGCAGAACCAAGTCAATTCCCTTTTCCGCAACCTCAATGACGGAGACAATCCGTTGACCACAGCTAGTTTTGTGCCAGCCGTCGACATCTATGAAGACGCGGAAAAGGTTGTTCTCAAGCTTGAAGTTCCGGGTATCGATGAAAAGGACCTGGACATCCGCGTGGAGAATCACACCTTGACAGTCAAGGGCGAGCGCAAGTTCGAGGTTGAGGAGAAAGAAGAGAACTTCCACCGCATTGAGCGGCGATATGGGAGTTTCTTCCGCGCCTTCACGCTGCCGACAACGGTTGACACGGAAAGCGTCGCAGCCAGCTACAATTCTGGCGTGCTGAAGTTGGAGCTTACCAAGAAACCGGAAGCCCAGCCCAAGCAGATCAAGATCAATGTAGAGAAGGCGGCGTGACAACAACCTCTAGCCACTAGCTTCTAGGTTTTCAGCGGCTGGCGGATGGGGCGAAATGCAGTAGTTTGGTGATGCCGGGCGGCGGGTCTAAATCTGTTCGCCCGGCGTTGCTTTTGTGCACCGTTCTGGTGAAGAAAAGCGCTTTGTGAACGAGCCGCTTGAATCCGGCATCTCGCGAAATAGGAGCTAGAGCTGGAAGCTAGTGGCTAGGAGTTGAACTTAATGGCAATTCGCTGGGAAAAACTTACTGTCAAGTCGCAGCAGGCGATGGCGCAGGCGCAAGAGCGAGCCGTGGAACTCGGTAACCCCGAGGTTCAACCGGTGCACTTGCTGCTGGCGCTGATTGAGGATCGCGAAGGCGTGATCCCCTCAGTGCTGGGAAAGATCGGTGTGCCCACGGAGCGGCTGGAGCACGATCTGCATGCAATCGAGGAGAAACTGCCTCGGGTTGCGGGATCCGCGAGCCAGCCCGGGGTGAGCCAGGCGCTGAACAAGATGCTGGACCAGGCTTTTCGCGAAGCTTCGAACTTCAAGGACGAGTATGTTTCAACCGAGCACTTGCTGCTGGGCGCGGCGCGTTTGAAGAGCGACGCTGCACGCGACGCGCTGGTGGCATTGGGCGCAACGTACGAAGCGATTTTGCAGGCGCTTACAGCGGTGCGCGGATCGCAGCGGGTAACCGACCAGAATCCTGAAGGGAAGTTCCAGGCTTTGGAAAAGTACGCCAAGGACCTGACCGAGCTGGCGCGGCGCGGCAAGCTTGACCCGGTAATCGGCCGCGACGAAGAGATTCGTCGCGTGATCCAGGTCCTGAGCCGGAGAACAAAGAACAATCCTGTGCTGATTGGCGAACCGGGAGTAGGCAAGACAGCCATTGTGGAGGGTCTTGCGCGGCGCATCTTTGAAGGCGATGTGCCAGAGAGCCTGAAGAACAAGCGCGTGATCTCGCTGGACCTGGGCTCAATGCTGGCCGGGGCCAAGTATCGCGGGGAATTTGAAGACAGGCTCAAAGCGGTGCTCAAAGAGATTGAAGAATCAAACGGCGAGGTTGTGCTGTTCATCGATGAATTGCACACCCTGGTTGGAGCGGGCGCCGCCGAAGGCGCGATTGATGCAAGCAACATGCTGAAACCGGCGCTGGCCCGTGGAGAACTGCGGGCGATTGGCGCGACCACGCTGAATGAGTACCGCAAATATATCGAGAAGGACAAGGCGCTGGAACGCCGGTTCCAGATTGTGTATGTTGGCGAACCCAACGTCGAAGACACCATTGCAATTCTGCGCGGCTTGAGGGACCGTTATGAGGCGCACCATAACGTGCGCGTGAAGGATGCGGCCATTGTCGCCGCGGCGATGCTATCTCACCGCTACATCAGCGACCGGTTTTTGCCGGACAAGGCCATCGACCTTGTGGACGAGGCTGCAGCATCGTTAGCGGTTCAAATCGGCTCAAAGCCAACCGAGATTGATCAACTGGAGCGCGAGAAGACCTCGCTTGAAATTGAGCGTGAGGCGCTGAAGCGTGAGACCGATGCCAACAGCATCTCTCGCCTTGACGGCGTGGAGCAAGAGATAGGGACCTTGACAGAAAAGATCACTGCATTGCGTGCGCGCTGGACGAAAGAGCGCGAGGCGATCGGCCGGATCAGCGAATTGAAGAAGAAGATCGAGGCGCTGCGTTTCGAGGCAGAGGAACAAACGCGCAAGGGGCAGCTTGAACGTGCCGCGCAGATCCAGTATGGCGAACTCCCGAAGCTGGATACGGAACTGATCAAGTTGAGCGCCGCACAGGACGGCAATGCCGGCGTTGCAAGGATGCTGAAGGAAGAAGTTGACGAGGAGGACATTGCCAGGATCGTCAGCAAGTGGACAGGAATTCCTGTCTCGCGAATGCTTGAGGGCGAGGTTAAAAAACTAGTAGAAATGGAGTCGCGGCTTCGCGAGCGCGTGGTTGGGCAGGATGCGGCATTGACAGTAGTGGCCAATGCGATTCGCCGATCTCGCGCCGGATTGTCCGATCCGCGCCGCCCGATCGGTTCGTTCATCTTTCTGGGGCCAACCGGCGTGGGCAAGACTGAGACGGCGCGCGCCCTGGCAGAGTTTCTGTTTGACGATGAACAGGCAATGGTGCGCATCGACATGAGCGAGTACATGGAGAAGCACGCCGTGGCCCGCCTGATTGGCGCGCCGCCGGGGTACGTGGGTTACGACGAGGGCGGGCAGTTGACCGAAGCGGTGCATCGCAGACCGTACGCGGTGATCCTGTTCGACGAGATCGAGAAGGCGCATCCGGATGTGTTCAACATCCTGTTGCAGGTGATGGACGAT
>Ga0181535_10001687_pt1 | contig 28396 bp, 26 predicted proteins | sample PEATcosm2014_Bin_44_FD_119774 | JGI IMG/M metagenome (GOLD analysis project Ga0181535, IMG submission 119774) | Peatland microbial communities from MTU Mesocosm Facility, Houghton, MI, USA - PEATcosm2014_Bin17_30_metaG | ecosystem: Environmental > Terrestrial > Soil > Wetlands > Peat | place... | reverse complement strand
TTCCCGGCTTCCGGGAGTCAACATTAAGTGATTGAAAATACAGGAGTTATTTATGGCTCCTCAGGTAGGACTCGAACCTACAACCCTTCGGTTAACAGCCGAATGCTCTACCATTGAGCTACTGAGGAGCAACGAGTTAACTTCATTAGAACAAACGGACTGGCAGGTGTCAAACTTGGGCGCTGCGAGGGCGCTCCAGCGGCGGAAGCAGTGCTCGACTTTCGCGGCAGAGTGACCGCCCGGCGACGCGAATTCCGTGCCGCGAAGCTTCCGCGCGGGTCAAACATTGGTCACCCGGTGCGCAAGACCCCCTGTGTTAACCTGGAAATTCCCGACCATGGTGCAGACAAGGTCGCTCCCGCGCATATGCATCGCGCTGGGCCTGCCGGACGTTCCGAGCTTGCTCGCCCACGCCCGCCGCGAGGCCGAGTCGGGCGAGACATTCCTGGAGTTTCGCCTGGACTTTCTGGACCAGCCGATGGCGGGCGCCGCCGTGATCCGCGGCTTCCTCGACAAGTTTCCCGACACGCTGATCCTGGCCACCTGCCGGCGGCACCAGAACCACGGCAAGTTCAACGGCAGCATCGAGGACCAGATGGCGGTGCTGGATGAGGCCGTCCGCTGCGGAGCGCAGGCGGTGGACGTGGAAATCGAGAGCGCCGAGGCCGCGCAGGAGCGCCTACACCAGTTCCGAGGGCGCGCCCAGGTCATCGTCTCCTATCACAACTTCGAAGCCACCCCGCCGCTCGATACCGTGGTGGCGCGCATGATGCGGGTCGCGGCCGACGGTTACAAGATCGTCACCACGGCGCGCAAGCCGTCCGACAACGTGCGCGTACTGGCGGCAGCAAGGGCGCTGCCCAAACACAGGATGGTGGTGCTGGCCATGGGCGAGTTGGGCTTTCCCACGCGTGTGCTGTCGCCGGTTTTCGGGGGCGCCTTCACCTATGCAGCGCCGCTGGGGACCGAAGGCACCGCGGCCGGCCAGGTCAGCGGCCACTTTCTGCGCCATCTGTACCGCGTGGAGAAGCTGGCCAAGACCACCAAGGTGTACGGGGTCATCGCCGACCCGGTACGCCATTCCATCTCGCCCTCGGTGCACAACCGCGCGTTTCAGGCGCGACGCACCGACGCCGTGTACCTCCCGTTCCTGGTCACGCCGGCGCATCTGCGCGATTTCTTTTCCCTGGCGGAACGTCTGCCCCTGGCCGGGTTCAGTGTCACCATTCCGCACAAGCAGAAAATCATCCGCTACCTGGACGCGGTCGATCCGCTGGCCAAGCGCATCGGCGCGGTCAACACCGTTTGGCGCAAGGCCGGCCGCTGGCGCGGCGCCAACACAGATGTCGCCGGCGTCACCACTCCGCTGGCCCGTTTGCTCCGCCTGCAGAAATCCTCGGTGCTGATTGTGGGCAACGGCGGCGCAGCCCGCGGAGCCGCCTTCGCGCTCTCCGATGCCGGCGCCAAAATCGCTCTCACCGGCCGCAACCCGGACCGCGTCCGCGCCCTGGCCAAGATCTGCGCCGCTGAGGCTCTCGCCAAGGAACAACTCGCGGGACGCCACTTCGACGCCGTCGTCCACGCCACGCCGCTCGGCATGTTCCCTCACGTCGACGAATGTTTTTTCCATGGCGCCATTCCGGCCGAGGTCGTGTTCGACATGGTCTACAACCCGCTGGAGACGGTCCTGCTCCGCCGCGCGCGGGAGCAGGGAAAGACGGCCATTCCCGGCCTCGACATGTTCATTGAACAGGCCGTGGGCCAGTTTGAAATCTGGACCGGAGAGACCGCGCCGCGCTCCGTCATGCAAAAAGCGGCCTTGGAGGCGCTGGAGCACCATGCCAGCGGAACACCCGGAAAATGAAACTCACACGGCGGCAACTGGCAACCACGCTCGCGCCTGCGGTGGCCCTGGCGCAAACTGCGGCCCAGCCGGCGGCTGCGGCGGACGACGAACTGCAGGCGGCGCGCAATCGCGTCAAAACCAACGGCGAAACCCTGGCCGGACAGGCGGTGCCCATGGCCGTCGAGCCCGCCTTTCAGTTCAAGGCCTGACCCATGGCCGCCCCCGGCAACGACGTTTTCTTCGCCACCGCAGCCGAACTGAACGCCCGCCTGATCAAGAAGGAATTCTCCGCCGAGGAGCTGGCGCGCGCCTTCGCCCAGCGCCTGGAGCAGCTCGGCCCGCGCTACAACGCGCTCGCCCTGTCTTTGAAGGAACAAGCCCTGCGCAAAGCGCGCGCGGTGGATAAGGACATCAAGCGCGAACACCTGCACGGCCCGCTGCAGGGTGTCCCCTACGCGGTGAAGGACCTGCTCAGCTACGGCGGCCAGCCCACCACCTGGGGCGCCAAACCCTATGCCTCTCAAGTGTTCGACCACAGCGCCACGGTGATTGAGAAACTGGACGCGGTGGGCGCCGTCATCACCGGCAAGCTTTCCATGGTGGAACTCGCCGGCGGCGGCGGCTACCGCTTCCCTTCGGCTTCGCTGTTCGGCCCGGGCCTGAATCCGTGGGACCGCACGCGCTGGTCTGGCGGTTCCTCCAGCGGCTCGGCCGCGGCTGTGGCGGCGGGCTTGGCGCCCTTCGCCATCGGCTCGGAGACTTCCGGCTCCATCGTTACCCCGGCCGCGTTCTGCGGCGTCACCGCGCTGCGCCCCACCTACGGGCTGGTCAGCCGGCACGGCGCGATGGCTCTTTCCTGGACGCTCGACAAGCTCGGCCCCTTCGCCCGCTCGGCGGAGGAGTGCGGCCTGATCCTGCAAGTGATCGCCGGCAAAGACGGCAAGGACGCCGGATCGGCGGGCAGGAGCTTCTATTACACGCCGCAGTACGCGCGGCCGCTCGCCGAATTGCGGATCGGCTTTGCCGCCGCCGATTTCGCCGACCGCCCCGATGCCGCCGCGCGCCCCGCCTTCGCCGCCGCCCTCGATTCTCTGAAAGCCTGCGGCGTGCAGTTGGTCGAAGCCAGGCTGCCGGCATTCCCTTACGGCGCGCTGCTCTCCGCCATTCTCGGCGCCGAGCAGGCTTCCATCTTTGAACCGCTCATCTCCAGCGGCCGCGTCGATGAGTTGGCCGACCAGTCGCAAATCGCCGGTCTGAAGGCCAGCCTCGAGATCCCGGCCAAGGATTACTTAAAGGCTATGCGCGTCCGCCGCCTCCTGCAGGAAGCGATTCAGTTGATGTGGGGCGAGCTGGATGTCGTGGTCGCGCCGGCCCGTCCCGGCATTGCCCCCAAGGTCGACCAGCCGCTTTCTCCGCCGCCCGGCGCAGCCGCTTCCGCCAACCGCGAAACTACGCCCCGCTCCGCCCCGGCCGGTTTCGGCGCCGTCATCCCCGCCGGCAACCTCGCCGGCCTCCCCGCCCTGGTGCTCCCCTGCGGCTTCGCCGACAATATGCCGGTCGCCCTCCAATTGGTAGGCCCGCCGTGGTCCGAGAACACGCTACTCGCCGTCGGTAAGGACTTCCAGAGCCGGACCGACTGGCACAAGCGCAAGCCGCCCGACGCTTAGCGGGCGCCCCTTGGTTTTTCGGGCTACGTCCGTCTGTGTCCCCGGTTTCCCTGCCTCGCCGGCGAAGCGACGTCAACGCCGCTCTAGCGACCGAACCTATAGGTAAGGTTCACGCTCGCGTACGAAGGGATGCGCACTCCAACCACTTCCGCCACCGGATTCTCGGGAACCGGCAAAGGGCCCACGTAGCCGGCCTGATGATCCAGGGCGAAGTTCTCGACGGTTTGTCCCGTGTAGCCGCGGGCCACCATCACGTTCACTCCGACGTTGATCTTTCCCTCAAGAAATGGCCGCGCCACCGCCAGGCGGAACTCCCTGTTCGGCACGCCGAGGCAGTAGGCGGTCGTGTCGTCCGGGCTGCTCTCATTGCATCCGGTTCCAACCACTTTCCGTCCCACGTACTCGAACTCGCCTTTCGCCTGCAAATGGAAGGGCAGCTTCTGGTACGTCCATGTGAGGTCGCCGATCAGCCTCGGAGCCTCCGGCGTCACCTGGCCCGAATCCAAATCGCGCGCGTCCGCCTGCTCGAAGGTGGCCTGCAGCGAGCCATAGCGGAAGCTTTGACGGAGCGTGGCCGCCACATACCGTATGCGGCCCGGCCCCAGATTGGACTGCAGCCCTGTGTCCGGGTCGATCTTGCCGTACTCGGCGCTTTGCGTCTCACGCCCCAGCGTCAGTTTGAGATCCGTGGAATGGAAGCGCTTGCTGGCGACCAACTGATACGAGCGCGCCGTTTCCACCGGGTCCACGGCTTCCGGCGCGCCCGCCGGGGTCGGTTGCACGGCCGATCCGATTCGTGGATCTTCCGTGAAAAACGACTTCCCAAAGCTCACCGCGACCTCGGGAATCCACCAGCTTTCCTTCGGGAAGAACGTCAGTGTGGCTTTCGGCGAGTTGAGGCCGGCCAGAGTGTTCCAGGAGTTCGCTGGAGTCACCAGGTCCTGGTTGTGGATGCTGATCTCGTCGCGTCTCAGGCCCAGGTAGTAGTGAAAGTAAGGGGACAGCTCCCCCTCCCCTGCCATGTACGGCGTCAGGGGGCTGATGGTCACATTGTTTCCGTCCACCTTAATGAAAGGTCCGTAGTAAGAGGGATCGGCGGGATTGTAGAAGTTGTAATGGTCCAGATCGTCGCGCCGCGGCGCTTCGCGCTCGTAATCCGTGCCAGCCAGCAGCGTAAACTGTTTCGAAAACCGCCTTCGATAAGCGGCACTGCCGCCGGTCACGGTGCGGAACTCGCTCTGCCGGATTAAGCCGTCGCCAAAGTCAGAATAGAGCGAGAGATTATAGGTGCGGAAAAAGCCCGAGAGCTGAAGCTGCTGGCTTTCGCCGAGCATCCAAACATCGTTCAACGCAATGAGGGCCGTGTGAGTTTGGTCCTTTTGCCTCGGGTCGATCGTATCCGGGTACTGCATCCATCCGTTTGCAGCATCGACGGAGTTGAAGCCGTAGATCGGGCTCAGTCCCGCCACGAACGACGAGCCGTAGTATCCGATTCCGAACAACGTGAGGGTGTGATTTCGCGCGCGAAAGACTTGCCCGCCGTTGAGCTTGAACTGCTTGCGGTCCTCCGGCCGGTGCAGGAACCCATTGCCGGACGACCCTTCGATGGCGATCCAGGAATGCTCGGAAGGGCTCCATCCCGCGGTCCCCGTGACGTCCCGCTGGTCCGCCGTCACGGCCAGGAACGGCTCGAGTTGCGAACGCAGCGCGTAAGTGGTCGCCAGACTCAGCGCGTGATTGCCCTCGCGGACGTTGAACGCGCCTCCATCTACCTCAACGCTCTCGATCACATTCGCAATGTAGATGTTGGGATCGGTGTAGCCGTTGCCGTGCGCGTTTGCAGACAGGTTGTTGGGGATCAGGTAGCTGCCCACCTGTATAAACTGCGCGATAGGCTCGCCGTGATCGCCCGCTACGCCGGGCGCGAAGTATTGCGGGGCTTTGACGCCGCTCGACGCCGTCTCGATGGGATAACCGGGAATCGAGAGCGGAGCGCCCGGACGGCCTGGATTTGCATCCAAAAGGTCCGCGCTGGCGAAGACCTTCTCGGCTGGATCGGGCGATTGAACGTCGATATCCGTCACGTCCGCGGTCACGTTGACCGTGTCCGTCCGTTGCGCGAGGCGGGAGAACTGAAGGTCCACCGTGCGCGCTTCGCCGGCATGGACGTGGACCGTCTCCTTGACTTCGACAAAACCTTCGGCCGTTGCGCTGAGTTGATAGGTTCCATCGGCCAGAGATGAGAAAACGAACTGGCCGCGAGCGCCGCACAAAGACTCGACGGGATTCGAGTCGCGGCCGGTTAGCGCGAGTCGGGCCCCGGCGACGGGCTTCCCCTGCGGATCGGTGAGTTGTCCGGAGAGGCTCGTATCCGCCGCCCATAAGGACGATACGGCAAGGAGCCACAGGAACCCAAAAACCCGGAGGCGGAGAGAGAGATGCATCGTGCGTAATCGTGCTACGAAATTCCCGATCGTGATACTCTGGCGGTCGTATCACGACTCGCTGTTGTGTGTTACGAGGAAGACGGCTAATTGGATGTCTCTGCGCTCCGGTGACGACAGCCCTTGGGACGGCGGAATGAAAGCGAAGACGCGCGGCCGAGCCTGCCTGTTACGCGGGCCGGGCGGGAAGGCGGAACCTGGCGACGCAAACCATGATCCCCATCACAGCCGCGACCGCGTGAATGATTCAGATGCCGGAAGTCGCGTGCCGCTTCATGCTGCGTTGCGCACTTCAACGTGCAGACGCTTGCCGAGTGCGGCAAATGCCGACTCGATCTGATTCAGCCGCGAGTGATGCCGGAGAGAGAACAAACGATCGATGTGTGTCTTGGGTATGCCGATCCGGCGCGCGAACTCTGCCTTCATGAAGCCCGCCTCCAAAAATGCGGTGTACAGATCGACCTTGGCGGCTTGCAGCGCCGGCAGCGGAACGGGACGGAACTTCGAGCCGCGGTGGCGTCTAGGCGCGGGCAACGGCCTGGAGCCCCTCATACAGTCGCCGATGGTCAGCATCAGAAGATCCTGCGCCATCTCCATGGCTTCCTCTGCGGTTTCGCCTTGTGTTACGCCGTAGCCGAAATCCGGAAATGTCACGACGTAGCCGCCAGCCTTCCGGTCGGGTTCGAATAATGCCAGATAGCGTTCCATTTCGGTCCTCACATTTCCAAATCGAGATCCTTCAGAATGCTCTGCAATGTTCCCGTCTTGATTTCCTTCGCCGGATGCCGGGGCATGCGCGAAACCTTTGAGCCGAGAACAATCCGCGTGTGGCGAGACTCCTCAACGAACGCACAGCCATGTTTCTTGAGCCACCGCCTGAGCTCGCTCGCCTTCACTGTTGAATGGTAACCACTTGTGGTTACTTTGTCAAGGCAGCTGCACCTGCTTTATCGAGCGCCACATGTTCCGTTCGCTCCGCACCGGCGAGGTCATCGACCAGCGCTGGCTTCGTTTCTCATTCCCGCCGTTTTGGCACTACGACATCCTGCGCGGGCTCGATTATCTGCGAAATGCCGGACTCAAGCCCGACCGCCGCGTCCGTGACGCCATCGGAGTCGTCCCCGGGCGCCGCCACCAGAACGGCCGCTGGCCCCTCAACCTCCGTCATCGCGAACGGATCCCATTGGAGATGGAAACTGCCGTCGGCCTGGCAAGCCGCTGGAACACCCTGCGCGCACTGCGGGTGCTGCGGTGGTGCGATGGCGCAATGCAGTAGTTGCGAGCTCGGGGAACGCTGGTCCCCTTGGTTTTCCGGGGTAAAGTGGAAAACACGTAGCCTGTCACGGGTTTCTCCTGTCACGGGTTTCTCCATTGGGTTTCTCCATTGGAGATGGAGACCACCGTCGGCCAGGCCAGCCGCTGGAACACCCTGCGCGCCCTCCGGGTGCTGCGGTGGTGCGATGGCTCAATGTCTTAGTTGCGAGCTGGGGGAACGCTTGTCCCCCTTTGGCTTTCCTCGGAAAAGCGGGAAGCAAGTAGCCTGTCACGAGTTTCTCTGTCTGCAAAGCGCCGGGCGTCTACTCGGGCTTCGGCAGCGCGCGCCGCGGCAGCATCTCTTTGCGCGTGGCGGCTTGATAGACCACGGTAGCGATCACCGCAGAAGCCTGCATCAGGTCCTCGGGGACGGCGTGGTCCCAGGTATCCATGTCGGAATGGTGCGCGATCGTGCCGTAGTCGAGCGGATCCTGGATGAACTGGAAGGCGGGCAGGCCGACGGCGGCAAAGCTCAAGTGATCGGTGCCTCCCGTGTTGCGGATGGAAACCGTCGTCACGCCCATATCGCGGAACGAAGCCAGCCACGATTCGAAGAGCGGACGCATTGTTTCGTGGCCTTGCAGGTACACGCCGCGGATCTTGCCGCTGCCGTTGTCCAGATTGAAATAGCCGGAAAGTTTGCCGTGTTCTGTCGTGACCTGCATGGTCTTGGGGTCCGCAAAATGCTCCTTAACGTACGCACGGGAACCGAACAGTCCTTCCTCTTCCCCTCCCCACAGACCAATCCGGACCGTGCGGTCGAGCTTCAGGTTGAGGGCCTTCAAAACGCGCATCACCTCGATCATCACGGCACTGCCCGCACCGTTGTCAGTGGCTCCGGTTCCGGAATGCCATGAGTCGAAGTGGGCGCCGATCATCACGATCTCGTCCTTCTTTTCACCTCCGGGAATCTCGCCGATGATGTTCATGCCGTCCACGTCGCGATCCGACGTCGTGGCTTTGAGGCTCAAGCGGACGCGCACGGGGCTCTTCTTTTCCACCAATCGGGCGATCCGGTTGTATTGCTCGGCCGTCACGACGAAGGTCGCCGGCGCCGCCGTGTCGGCTGCGTGGAAACCGCCGGCCGCCTCGGCGAAGAGCATGCCGGCGTGGGCACGGTCGTCTTCCAGCAGGATGCCGGCGGCGCCCTCCTTGGCGAAGAACTCGCCGCGCTCGGCCACCGCGGCATCATAGAGATCGTACACCTGCTCCATCAACGCGTTGGGCAAACTGCCGAAGAATTTGCCGACGTCGGCCTGGTCCTCCGGCCACTCCAGTTCGTCCAACCGCTTGGCGGCCAGCTTGGCTGCGGGCGCGGGCGCGTTCTCCATGTCAGCCAGATCGGCCGCGGTATAACGGCGGAACTGCGGGTCGGTCTGCGCGCCCGGTACCTTCGGCTCGCTCAGCAGGACGATCTTGCCGCGCAGTTTGCCGGCCCATTTCGTGCGATACGCCTGAAAGAGCTCCTGGTATTTCTTCGGGCCCATGCGGAATGACGCGTGCAGCGGCGCCAGCACCAGTTCCCCGGAGACAGGACCGGCGGTAGAAGCGCTCCAGGCGAGCGGAACCGCCGTGAGCTGCGAGTATCGGGGCTCGATCAGCTCGAGCGAAGACTGCTCGATCGACCAGGCGCGCCCGAACGGTCCCCATTTTTCGAGATGCACCTTCTCAAGGCCGTAGCCGCTCAGTTCCCCCATCGCCCATCGCGCGGCGTCGTCGAACTCCGGCGAACCGGTCAGGCGCGGGCCGTGCACGTCACTCAGGTTCCGCAGGGTCTCCATGACCTGGGAGCGTTCGAAGGTCTCCGCTTTAATGCGGTCGACAATTCCGAGATGGACTGGTTCCTGGGCCAGCGCAGGCAGCGCGAGGAGAACCAGCAGGGCGGTTTTTCTCATTGCCGTAGTATACAGCCGCCCGTCCGCAGGCCGGCAGACGCGTCTCCCGGAAATCAGGGACAGTAACCAATTGCACGATTGTTTCGTCCATGGCGGCTACGGGGTGACTGGGTACCGTGTCCGGTTCTCGTCATTCCTTCGCCGCGGCCTCCAGCGTGGCGACGTCGAGCTTCACCATCTTCATCATCGCAGCCATCGCTTTGGGATGCTTCAGGATCTCACCAATCTTCTCCGGCACGATCTGCCAGGACAGGCCGAACTGGTCCGTCAGCCAGCCGCAGGCCATGGGCTTGCCGCCCTCAAGCAGTTTGTCCCAGTAGCGGTCGATCTCGGCCTGGTCCTTGCACGCGACGAAGTACGAGAAGGCCGGCGTGAGCGCGTACGCGGGGCCACCGTTGAGAAACGTCATTTGCTGGCCCATAAGTTCAATCGTGATGGTCGCGATCTTTCCGGCGGGCCAGGGCCCCGCCCCACTCGAACGCATCTCGCCCAACTTCTTCGCTTGCGGAAATACCGAGAGATAAAACTGGGCAGCGTCTTCGGCATTGTCGTTGAACCACAGAAACGGTCTGATCTTGTTCATGCTCCGGCCTCCATTTCGATAGTATGCATCGTCGAAGCCGCGGTGAACGGCGACCAACTACGCCCAACAAGGCGGCCAATCGCGTAAGGAAATCAGGGACAGCAACCAACTGCACAATTGTTTCGGCCGTGGCGGCTATGGGGTAATTCGGTACTGTCCCCGTTTTCTTACTTGGCTTCATCAAGAGGCAGCCCTTGACCTCCTATGAAGACTCCGAGATAGTGCTCGTCGCCGACGGCTAGGTTGCGGCAGAGCGCCTACGGAATCGCCGCCATAGGCCCATACCCGCGAGTCCGAGTAGCATCGGCCAGGTGGCTGGCTCGGGTGTCGCTGCGTCCGACGTCACATCAAATGCGCCGAGAGAGTTTCCCGTGGTGACGGCCCAGCCTCCATTGACGGATTGGCGCGTCAAGCCCGTTACTCCCTGGTTGTTCGAGTGCCATTCGTTGTCGCTGTTGTCGGCCGCGCTCAACGGGCCAAGAAACATGAAGTACTGTTGGCCGCCGGTCAGAGTCACTCCCGTGATGCCGGTGACAGAGACCAAACTGCAGCAGTCAGATTCAAGGTCGCTGGCGAACAGGCTCCAGTAAGCGCCAGCTACCTGGGAGCCCGGCGAACCGTTGCTGTCGGTCCAGATGCTGGCATAGAAGGCATCCGGGGCTGTCGAATAGCCCACTGCGAGATCGATCCCGGTTACAGGAAAGTTGCCAGTACCCGAGACGGTAAACAAGTTCGCTACCGAGTTCGCGCCTGCCCCGGCTCCCGTGCCGGAGACAGCAAATCCGCCCATCGCACTATACCAGAAGGGGGCTGGCCCCAGGTCCGTGAACAGCGTGCTGCCTCTCATCGCCGACGCGCAGCATATGGAGAGAGCAACCGCCCTGGCAAAGAGTGAGTACGACGACCTTTTGTGTTTCAACTTGGTAACTCCGCGGTTCGTGTGAGCCGGAACATTGATGAACCTATTTGTCCCAACCGGGCCGGCCTCTTGGCAATCATAACATAGGGTATTTAACTCTGAAATTCAAGTTGCAAACCAGAGCGCGTCATCATTCTATCCCGCATTGAGCACATCGCAGTAGAAGCGCTTCATCTCCCCTGCGCTGTCTGGAACCTGGGACAGGCGGGGCGTTTCCGGCCCCCGCCATTGACAACCCACTCGCCCCCTGTGATACTGGCGCTTCCAGTGCCTCCTGGCCGCGGCGATCGATGTCTGTGCGTCCGACGTTGGTCTGCCGTCGAATCTCGATCACTCAGCGATCACAGATGCGGGCACTCTACGGGTCATGAAATCGTTTTTACTTCGTTCTACTCTGCTGGCGCTGCTTGTTTGCTGCGCCACGGCTCTGGCCGCGGCGGCGCCTCGAACCAGGATCGAAATCAAGGACGGGTGGTATTACCTCGACGGGCACAAGTTCTTCGTCAATGCCATCGGCTATGAGCCGGGGGCGCTGCCGGGCGAACATCCTTACGAAAAGCGGGTCTCCGACCTGGCGGTGATGCGGCAGGACCTGATCCGCATCAAGACGGCCGGGTTCAACGGCGTGCGTACCTGGGCGGAGATGACCGAAGACGAGCTCAAACTGGTGCAGGCGTCCGGGCTAAAGGTGGTGTTCGGCATCTGGATCAAGCCCGATGAGGACTTCAGCGACCCCAAGGTGGTAGCGCACGACCTGGAGTGGACCAAGCGCGTCCTGGCCTACAGCAAGAAGTATGACTGCGTGATCACCTACCTGATCATGAATGAGCCAATGCCGGCGCACATCCGCAAGGTCGGCGCGCCGGCGACGCTCGATCTGTGGATCCAGCTCCGCGACCTGATCCATCGCGAGCATCCGGGCGTCCCGGTCGCGATCTCGGAGAACACGGCCATCAGCGGATGGCTGAACCTCAACCTCTTCGACCTGTACGCGCACAACACCTACGACTACACCACCGAAGGCTCCAACTTCACGCACGGCTACGCCAACACGAACCGGTTCGTGGCCGAGATGAACGGCGGCACCAAGCCAGTGCTGCTGACCGAATTCGGCCGGTCGGTCTCGCGCCAGGGCGCGGGCGCCGGCCAGTACGGCGGCAACACGCTGGAGACTCAGGCACAGGCGATGACGCGCGCCTACCGCGACCTGCTCGATTCCGGCGTCGCCGGCGTTTGCCCTTTTATTTACTCCGATGGATGGTGGAAGGGCGGCGAGCCTGCCATACATAACGATACCGCCGAAGAGTGGTTCGGGTTCTGGGGCTACAAGAATCTCAGCGACAAGACCGGCTACGCGCGGCCGGCGTGGCATGCGCTGGCGGAGTACAACCAGTCGCTGGTGGCGTCGCCCAAGAACCAGCAGTTCTACCAGAACGAGGTGCCGGTGGAAGCCTTCGTGGAGCCGGAGGTCAAGCGGTTGAAGGCGGTCTATCAGGACGCCGTACTTTGGGAAGCGGCGCCGGACGCGTATGGGCATGTTAGCGGCAAGCTTTCGTTCGCGGGCGAAGATCTCAAGGATCGCGAACTGGTGTTCGAAAGCTACAACGCGCAGGGGCGGCTACTCAAGGTTGAGTCGGTGGTGGTGCTCACCGGCAAGGACCCGATCGTGTGGCCGACGCTCGCGCTGCGCACGCCGGTCACGGACCTGGACCAGGCCAAAGAAGTGCCGGTGGAATACGAGGTCACCAACGACTCCGTTTTCTCACTCGGCAGCGAAGTGCGATACGTTTTTGCGCCGCACAAGGGGTGGGAACCAGGAGAAACGCATCAGCAGGCGATCGACCCCAAGCTGAAACAGCAGACGGTGTCGGCCACGTTCCCGCTGCCCGCCGACTGTTTCGTGCTGGGACTCTACGCCGGCGCCGATATCCGCTACGGCAAATTCACAAAAACCATCTACGCGCAGAAGTTTCTTTTCCGTGGGAACTGGGCGGACCCGATCCGCCTCAAATAAGCGTGCACGGGCCGGGCATGCCGACCCCTACGGGGCAAACCGGGTACAGGCACGAAGTTTCGCAAAAGCAGCGAAATTCGAGCCAGTCCCCGGTTTGCAGGAGCGGCGCGCCCGCGCATTTATAATAAGAGTCATCCGTCGAGGGGCACCCATGGATGGCGCAGCCGCGATCCTTCAAGCAGCCAGCGACGGAGACGTGCCGGCCGTCCAGCGTCTCCTGAGCGACGATCCTGGTCTGGCGAACGCGGCCGGCGATCATCTCAAGACACCGCTCCATTGGGCCGCCGAAGGCGATCATGACGACGTCGCCAGAGTGCTGTTAGATGCGGGCGCCAGCCTGGAAGCGAAGACATCCTGGGGCGCCACGCCACTCGACTGGGCGGCAACCATGGGGAGCGGGAAGGTGGCGGACCTGCTGCTGGCGCGCGGCGCTCAGGGGATGGACTTCGTGGCGGCGGCCAACCTGGGGAAGCTGGACCTGGTGCGCCGGTTTCTCGATTCGGGCACTGCCGTGGCGTCGGCCGCCTGGCGCGGCATTCCTGCGGAACCCGACGACCACTGGGTAGCCGACTCTGCCCGCATGAAGGGCGACGTGATCTCGCACGCGTTCTATGGCGCCTGCCGGAACGGCCACACGGCAGTGGCGGCATTGCTGCTCGAGCGCGGGGCCGACGTCAATGCCAAAGGGGTCTTCGGCGGCACCGGCCTGCATTGGGCGGCGATCCACGGACATAAAGACACCGTCGCTTTTCTGCTGGCCCACGGCGCCGACCTGACCATCCGCGACGCCAGGTTTGATTCCGCCCCGGAGGGTTGGGCAGCCGAGGGCGGACACCACGAGATTCGCGAGCTGCTCCATCGCTCGTGAGCCGCGCGCAATTCCGGGACAGGAAGGCGCGTACGAATCGGCTGGCAGGCGGAAGCGCTTGCCCCACTTTGCCGGCCAACGATCTGCGGCGAGTATGGGGCAGGCGCTTCCGCCTGCCAACGTACCGGTCTCAATTCATCTTGCGAAGCTTCGTGCCAGGCTGAAGCGTTTTGCCCGCCGCGCCGGCCGGGTTCCTCCACCCTTGATGTATACTGCTAGCCTCTGGGAGGACTCGATTGGCCGCGCAGGCCCCGACCGCTCAACCGCCAACCGGTTTGCAGACACCGCACTGGAGCCTCGCCTCACGCGTCGCGTTTCGCTTTTGCTTCCTCTACTTCGGATTGTTCTGCGTTGCCACGCAAATCATCGTCGGCCTGGTTCCCATCAACATCGAAATTCCCGGCTTGTCCGCACTCTGGCCCATGCGGCAGATCACCTTCTGGACCGGCGCTCACGTTTTTCACGCCAGGCTCCCGCTGGTTTTCGACAGCGGCAGCGGTGACGAGACTTTCGACTGGGCCCTGGTCCTATGGCTGCTTGTTCTTGCGGTGCTGGCAACCGGCATCTGGTCCGTTCTGGACCGCAAGCGCGATCATTACGCCACGCTATACAAGTGGTTCCGGCTCTTCCTTCGTTTTGCGCTGGCCGGGCAGATGTTTGGGTACGGACTGTATAAACTGATTCCCCTGCAGATGCCCTTCCCGCATCTGGCTACCTTACTCGAACCCTACCGCAACTTCTCGCCTATGGGCGTTCTCTGGTCTTCGATCGGCGCTTCCCCGGCGTACGAGACCTTCGCCGGGTGCGCGGAAACGCTGGGCGGACTCTTGCTCGTCGTTCCTCGCACCGCGATGCTCGGCGCGCTGGTTTGCCTGGCCGACATGACGCAGGTCTTCGCGCTCAACATGACCTACGACGTTCCGGTGAAGCTCTTCTCGTTCCACCTGCTGCTGATGGCGCTGTTCCTGCTCGCGCCGGACCTCCGGCGGCTGGCGGATTTCTTCTTCCGCCAGCGTACCGTCGGCCCTTCGACGGAGGCTCCGCTATTCGCCTCGCGTCTCGCTAACCGGATCGCGCTGGCCGCCCAGGTACTGTTCGCAGTCTCGATGCTAGGGATGGGGTTGCATGGCGCCTTTGTCGACTGGCATAGATTCGGGGGCGGACGCCCCAAGTCGCCGCTGTACGGAATCTGGAATGTGGACGAGCTTTCCATCGATGGCCAGGTCCGTTCGCCGCTGGTCACCGACAACGGCCGCTGGCGCCGCGCCATCTTCGACTTCCCCACCGGGATGGCGTTTCAGCGCATGGACGATTCCTTTGCACGCTACGGATGCTCCATCAATGCCAGCGCCGGGACACTCGCGCTCACCAAGGGCGCAGACAAGAGCTGGAGAGCCAATTTCACCTTCCAGCGGCCGGCGCAGAATCAACTGGTGCTGGACGGGAGCATGGACAACCAGAAGGTTCATATGCAGCTGCAACTGATGGACCGGAGCCGATTCATGCTGGTGAGCCGCGGCTTCCATTGGGTCCAGGAAGCCCCCTTCAACCGCTGACCGGAGAGTGATGGATTGTGCAAGGTGACGCACGTTGAGCCGTAAGGCATGCGTAATCGGCGCCGGTCCGAACGGACTGGCCGCGGCGATCGTTCTCGCCCAGGCTGGGTTGCCGGTGGACGTGCTGGAAGCAGAGTCCGCTCCCGGCGGGGCAGCGCGCACCATGGAGCTGACTTTGCCGGGCTTCCGGCACGACTTCGGGTCCGCCGTCTATCCGCTGGGCGCCGGGTCGCCGTTCTTTTCGTCGCTGCCCTTGATGAGCCACGGTCTGGAGTGGATTCATTCGCCCGCTGCTCTGGCGCATCCTCTCGATGACGGCACGGCCGTGACGCTGGAGCGCAGCCTGGGCGAAACCGCGGATGCGCTGGGAGCCGACGGGCCGGCCTGGGACAAGCTGATGCGTCCCTTCGTGGAGCGCTGGACGGAGTTTGCGCCGGGGGTATTGCGTCCGGTTCCGTCCCTCCCCAGGCATCCGTGGCTGATGGCGCGCTTCGGCATGGTTGGCCTGCAATCGGCCGAAGCGGTGGCGCGCCGGTTTCGCAACCCGCGAACGCGCGCCCTGTTCGCAGGCCTCGCGGCCCACTCCTTCCTCAGCCTCGATGAACCGTTGAGCGCCGCCTTCGCGATCCTGATGGCCGTGCCCGCGCATGCGGTCGGCTGGCCGATTCCGCGCGGCGGCGCACAGTCGCTCACGGATGCGCTGTGCGGGCATCTCTCCACCCTCGGCGGCCAGGTCATCCCTTCATCGCCGGTCCGGAGCCTGGCGGAATTGCCGGAATATGATCTGTTTCTCTGCGACCTCACGCCGCGGCAGCTTCTCAGAATCGCCGGACAGCGATTGTCGGAAAGCTACCAGCGCAGCCTGGGCCACTTCCGCTACGGTGCCGGCGTCTTCAAGGTAGATTACGCGCTGCACGCACCGATCCCGTGGAAGGCCGCGGATTGCTCGCGTGCCGCAACCGTTCATCTCGGCGGAACCTTTGAAGAGATCGCGGCTTCGGAAAAGGCAGTGCGCACCGGGCAGCCAGCTGATCATCCGTTCGTGCTGCTGGCCCAGCCCAGCCTCTTCGATCGCTCGCGCGCCCCTGCAGGTAAGCACACCGCCTGGGCCTATTGTCATGTGCCCAACGGCTCTACGGCGGATATGCTGGAGAAAGTGGAGGATCAGATCGAGCGCTTCGCCCCGGGCTTCCGTGACTGTATTCTCGCGCGGCGCGTTTTCTCTCCCGCCGGCCTGGAGAGCATGGACGCGAACCTGGTTGGCGGCGACATCGGCGGCGGGGCCATGGACGCTCGCCAGTTCCTTTTCCGGCCCACACGCCGCTATTACGCCACATCCGACCGCGACATCTACATCTGCTCCGCCTCCACCCCGCCCGGCGGAGGCGTCCACGGCATGTGCGGCTATCACGCAGCGAGGTCGGCGTTGTCGAGGCGGGATGGCGGGATCACCCGGACCTGACCCCGCGACCATTTTGCGTGGTCGGCTGGCGGCACGCTGGCGTTGGTGGGGCATGCTTCAGCTTGCCGCGGTTTCCGATCGCGCATCGATTCCCAACTTCGCGTCCCCATATACTAGGGGGATGGCTTGCGCAATCTGCCAGATACGACGGCCGCAGCGCCACTGCCCGGGAGTGCAGGGCGACATCTGCGCCATCTGTTGCGGCACGGAGCGCGAGGTTACGGTATCGTGCCCCCTCGACTGCGAATACCTGCGGGACGCGCGCAAACACGAGAAGGCCCCGCTCCTGGACGCCGACCAGTTGCCCAACCGCGACATCCGGGTGTCCGAAGAGCTGCTGGAGAACAACTCGGAGCTGCTGGAGTTCCTGAGCGGTAAGCTGGCTGCGGCCGCGCTGGAAATCCGGGGCTCGGTGGATAACGATCTGCGGGACGCACTAGGGGCGCTGATACGCACCTACCGTACTCTGCAAACCGGCATCTACTACCAGACGGTCCCCGAAAACGCCGTCGCCGCAAGAATCTTTCGCGCTGTGGAAGCGGCGGTGAGCGAGTTTCGCGAGCAGGAAACCAAGCGCCTGGGCATGGCAAGGACCCGCGACGCGGACCTGCTGGGCGTGCTGGTATTTCTCGAGCGGCTGGAGTTGGACCGCAACAACGGCCGGCCGCGCGGCCGCGCTTTCCTCGATCTTTTGCGCGGGCTTCACCCCGAATCCGCGGGGGGCGCCGGCGCCTCCGATTCCTCGCCGCTGGTCCTCCCCGGGTAGGGCGCGAGGTGCATCGCCTCAATCTGAAACGCCCGTTTCTTGCCCGTGCTCACCACGTAGCCGGAGAATTTCCTGCCGCCGTTCACCTCCAGATCCACCGGCCTGCCTGCCGGATAATCGAAGGTAAGCAGTTGTCCCTCTTCGAGGTCGAGTAGATCGTGAACGCTCAGCGTGGGCCCTGACAGGCGGGCCTGCAGCGACAGCGAGGCCTCGCGCAGGAAGCGCAGGACTCGCGCCTGCTCCTCCTCGCTGGCGCGCGTCCGCCGCAACGACCATTGCCGGTCAAACTTCTGGCGCATCATCTTGATCACGATCGACGGCATGGCGATGTTCATCATGCCCACCGTTTCGCCGATCCGCACCTCGACCGCAATCGCCACCACCGCTTCGTTCGGCGCCAGGATGTGCAGCAATTGCGGCTCCGTCTCGATCGCGGCCACCGTGAAGTCGACCGCCGTAACCACTCTCCACGCCTCCCGCAAGTCCTGCAGAATGATGCGCAGCAGGCTGTCCAGCAGTTTTTGCTCGATTTCGGTGATGTCGCGCTGAATGTTGATGTTGGTCTTTCCCGTGCCTCCCAACAGCATTTCCAGAATGGGAAAGACCAGCGAGGGGTTCAGCTCCAACACTCCATAGCCGTCGTAGGGCTTCAAGCCCAACGAGACCATGCAGGTAGGGGAAGGCAGGCCGTCGACGAATTCCGCATAAGAAAGCTGCTCCACGCTCACCAGGTTGACGGCCAGATAGGATCGCAGGTACGCCGACAGGCTCGACACCAGGTTGCGGACGAACGTATCGTGGAGCAGATGGATCGCACGGACCTGCGACTTCGGGATTCGGTCCGGGCGCCGGAAGTCAAAGCGCACCGCCGGCGCCTCCCGCTTGCGGTCCTGCGCAGTCTGAAATACAGCGTCGATTTCCTGTTGCGAGAGCTGTCTGCTCATCCAGGGCTCCTGGACACAAAATCGGCATTTGCGAGCCGGACTTTAGGCCCAACCCGCACCTAAAATCCTGCGGGCGGGCGCTACTGAAATCGCCCGCTTCTCCGATATATGGATTGTAGGGAGCCGAATGGAATCCGACGTCCTGGTGGTTGATGATTCCGCTGCAATCCGCAAGATTCTACAGCGAGTGCTGCGCCAGACTGGCATGGCAATCGGCAGTATCTACGAGGTGGGCGACGGGCAGGAAGCCCTTGAGGTACTCGCCAGCCACAAGGTCGACCTGGTGCTGACCGATATCAACATGCCCAAGATGGATGGCATTCAACTGTTGGCTGCCCTGAAAGGCGCCCCCGAATGGCGCGGCGTCCCGGTGGTCATGGTCACCACCGAAGGGGGCGAAGCCAAAGTCGGCGAAGCGGTTCGCTTAGGTGCCGCCGGCTATGTCCGCAAACCGTTTTCGGCTGACCAGATTAAGGAGAAGTTGGTGGGCCTTCTGCCGGCCGGGATGCCACTATGAACCCGAAAGAGCTGCTTGTCGAGTCGCTCTCGCGGGCTGTCCAGGACGTGTTCTCAACCATGCTCGGCGCCAGCGTCGTGCCGGGGGATGTCATCCTGGAACACGGAGCTCCGGAAGCCCAAGATGGCGTCCTTTCTTTTATCGGACTGGCCGGCAGTTGGGTCGGCTCCGGCTCTGTCTCCTGCTCGCCGGCGGTTGCCTGCCGGGTCTGCTCCCATATGCTCATGACCGAGAGCACGGCGGTTAACGAAGAGGTGCTGGATGCTGTTGCCGAATTGACCAATATGATCGTCGGCTCCATCAAGAATGACCTCGAGCGGGAACTGGGCCCCTTGGGATTGAGCATTCCAACCGTCGTCTTCGGCCGGAATTTTCGAACCAAGAGCGCTGGCCATGCCGAATGGATCGTGCGACGTTTTCACTGGGACAGCGATGTTTTTGAGGTCAGGATCTGTCTGGCGCCTGGAGAGCGCCCGAACGCCCCCCAGCCGAACGCCTTCGCATTGATCAATCCTATAGGCGTCTAGGGACGATGCAATCTGACGCAAGGAGGGTCAAGGACTGATGAACGGTTTGCAGGAATCTCCGGAGAATCCCGGATCAGTACGCGAAGGCGTCGTGCAGGTTCTCGAGGCGATCCGCTTTCAAACGGCCGTCGTGTTGCTGAATGCAGCCGTCGAAGCTGCGCACACGGGGGAGTCCGGAAACATGGGGCCGGTACGGGCCGTTCCCGAGCCGTGCCGGCAGCTTCGGCCGCAGCCTGCGCCGGCCGCTCCCGACCTCTGATCCGGGTGCGCGGAGGGCAAAGGTGTTCGGGAATTGCGCCGCGGCCAGGCACTTGCGCCGCCGCCGGCGTCCATCAGTTGGGTCTGCGAATCGAAACTCGCGGCGCACACGACTTGGGTGATGTCCTCAACCCTCTTTCAGGACAGTACTCGAGGTTGACTCCCGTACTGTCCCGCAGCTACAGTAGGAGTGTCCTTCTCCGCTCGATCCTGCCAGTCCCCATCGTCTAGCCCGGCCTAGGACATCGCCCTTTCACGGCGGTAACGGGGGTTCGAATCCCCCTGGGGACGCCAACTACCCGGCCGCTTGCAGCTTCACCCACCGTGGACTTACACTTCCAGGTGCACTGGCTTCAACACACTAAACGGCCCGCTGAAATTCCCCCATCTTAGGGCGCCTATGACGAATCTGGTGCTGCAAGGTCCTGGCTCGCGGTTCCGGAGGCTGCCCGATATACTTGCGCTTATGATTTATTTTTCCCGCTTCATTCTCACGCCACTCGCGCTGCTAACTGTGGGGCGGCAGGCATGCGGTCAGGAAGGCCCGTCTCCGATGAGCTCCGATATTGCGAACTCCGTTCAGACTCTGGTCAAGATGCACCAGGTCTGGGGCGCCAAAGCAAGCACGGCAAGTGCATCGCTCACGATCAAGGAAGCCTCGCGTTCCGGACCTGTGGTCAGTTTCCGGTTGTATGCGCAAGGGCTGCCGAAGGATGGGGTGTATTCCATTCTGGCCTGGCCGGTGACTCAGAGGTTGCCGATCGAGGTCCAAAAGGGGGTAACGCTGGACGCGTCGGGTCTGGCGATCTGCGCCGGTATTCCGGGGACCTGCGGCTCGGCGGACAAGCCCGATGATCCAATCGACCTTGCCGTCTCACCGGCTCCGGGCGAGCCGCTTCGCCTCGCGCTGGTTTCCGTCGACGGGGCGACGAAGGTGTTTGCAAAGACGGTGCCGGTTCCGCTGCTGGGAGAGGATCGTGGCTGCACGGTCGAGGCGACAATCCTCACGCCGGCTGCCGAATTGGTTTTGATCGAAGGCTCCGGCTTTTCCGCCAACGGCGACATCACAATGGATTCCAGCTCAGAAGGAGAACGACACGGCGGAAAGCGCAAGGCTGATCCGGATGGCCGGTATGTTACCGCCATCCTTCCAGCCAAACAGGGCGTTAAAGCCGGGACCGCCAAGGTCACTTTGAAATCCGCCGATTGTTCGCCGACGGTGACCTTTGCGTGGGGCCGCCGCTGATTCGCTGGCCCGCTACTTCTTCCTTTTCGCCACCAGCCTGACGCGTTTGGTCTGCGAGATGGCGCCGGGCGTTAGGGCGTCGTCGACGATCTCGCGCTGCTCCTGCTGGTGGCGCTTGCCGGAACCGGTGGCCGGGCTGGCGGATTCCGAACGGCCGACATAGCGGACCTCGCGTCGCGTGCTCTCCAGCAGCGGCTGCATCTGTTCGTGGATGAAGCGCCAGGGGCCCATGTTGCGCGGTTCTTCCTGCGCCCAAACGATCTCGGCCGTCAACGGGTAGCGCAGCAGGATGTCCGCCGCCTGGCTGGAGGCAAACGGATAAAGCTGTTCCACCCGCGCCAGCGCGACGTGATCCGCATTTCGCTCCTCGCGCGCCTGCAGCAGGTCGTAGTAGATTTTGCCGGAGCAGAAGACCACGCGCGAAATGCGCTGCGGATCGGCGCTGGCCTCGCCGAGGATCTCGGTGAAGCCTCCGGTTGTGAAATCGTGAACGGTGGAAACGGCGCGCGGATGGCGCAACAGGCTCTTGGGGGTGAAGATGACCAGCGGCTTGCGCACCCCCCGGCGGTCGGAGCCGCCGTACATCTGGCGGCGCAGCAGGTGAAAGTACTGCGCCGGCGTGGTGCAGTTGCACACTTGCATGTTGTTTTCGGCGCAGAGAACCAGGAAGCGCTCGATGCGGGCGCTGGAATGCTCTGGGCCCTGCCCTTCAAAACCGTGGGGAAGGAGCATGACCAGGCCGCTGGGCTGTCCCCATTTGGATTCGGCGCAGGAAATGAACTGGTCGATCATGATCTGGGCGCCGTTGGCGAAGTCGCCGAATTGCGCTTCCCAAATCACCAGCGTCAGCGGGTCCGCCACGCTGTAGCCGAACTCGAAACCCAGCACGGCATATTCGCTCAACGAGCTGTCATACACATCGAACCGCGCCTGGTCCGGCGAGATGTGCTGCAGCGGGACATAGCGCTTCCCGGTCTCGAAGTCGTAGAACGCCAGGTGCCGCTGGCTGAAAGTTCCCCGGCCGGAATCCTGGCCGCTCAGGCGGACGGCCGCCCCTTCCAGCGCCAGCGTACCGAAGGCGAGCGATTCCCCCAGCGCCCAATCGAGAGGTGCATCCTGGGTGATCACGCTGCGGCGCTTTTCGATAAAGCCGCGCAACTTGGGATGCAGGTGGAACGTGTCAGGAAAGCTGGTAATGCCTCGAACCACGCGCTCCAGAACCTGGTGGTTGACGGCCGTGCGCGGGCAGAAGCCGGAAATATCGCCGGTGGTCACCGCGCTCAGCTCCTGCATCTCGTATCGCTCGGCCTGTTGTTGCGCCGCGTCATAGGCGGCGGCCAGCCGCTGGCTCACCTGCTGGCGCATCGCCGACACTTCCGCCGCCGTTGCCACTCCGTCGCGCACCAGCCGCTCCGCGTAGAGCGTAGCCACCGAAGGATGTTCTTTGATCTTGCGATACAAGATGGGCTGCGTGTAGCTGGGGTCGTCGGCTTCGTTGTGCCCGTGGCGGCGATAGCAGATCATGTCGATCACCACGTCCTTCTTGAACTTCTGGCGGTAATCGAACGCGACCTGCGCCACGCGCACGGCCGCTTGCGGGCTGTCGCCGTTCACGTGGAAAATGGGCGCCTGCACGCCGCGCGCCACGTCGGTCGAATAGGGCGTCGAGCGCGCCTCGTCGGGCATGGTGGTGAAGCCGATCTGGTTATTGATGATCAGGTGAATGGTGCCGCCGGTCGAATAGCCGTCGAGTTGCGACAGGTTGAGGGTCTCGGCAACTACGCCCTGGCCCGCGAAAGCAGCGTCGCCGTGGATCAGCAGCGGGATGACGCGCTCGCGGGCGGCATCGCCCAGCCGGTCCTGCTTCGGGCGCACAATTCCCTCCACCACCGGGTCCACCGCCTCCAGGTGGCTCGGATTGGGGGCAACCGAAACCGCGATGTCGCGGCCGTTGTCGCAGCGGCGCACACTGTAGGCGCCCAGGTGGTATTTCACGTCTCCCGAGCCCTGTGTGCTGGAAGGATCGATGTCGCCTTCGAATTCGGAGAAGATCTGTTTCAGGTCCTTGCCCACCACGTTGGCGAGAACATTGAGGCGGCCGCGGTGCGCCATGCCCATCACGATCTCATGCACATTGTTGCCGCTGGCACGCTCTAGAATTTCCTCCAGGATGGCCAGGGCTGTCTCGCCGCCCTCCACCGCGAACCGTTTCTGGCCGACAAAGCGCGAGTGCAGAAAATGCTCGAAGCCCTCAGCAGCGATCAGGTTGCGCAGAATTCGAAGCCGGGTCTCTGGGGCCAGCGGCCAATGGTTCTTGCCCGGCTCCATGCGCAGTTGCAGCCACCGCTTCTGCTCGGGGACCTGAATGTTCATGTACTCGCAGCCGATTTTGCCGCAGTAGGTTTCGCGTAGCGTCTCCAGAATTTCGCGCAGCGTGGCGAGCGGTTTGGGACCGGCTTCGCCAATGGCCTCGCCCAGGCTGCCGGTGAGAAATTCGCGGTCCAGGTCCCAGATGGTCAGGCCGTAGGTTTCCGGGTCGAGTTCCGGGTGGTAGCTGGGCTCGTGACCCAGTGGATCGAGATCGGCAATGAGATGACCGCGCACCCGGTAGGCGTTGATCATCTGCATAATTCCCGCTTCTTTCGCGATCTCCGCAGTCCGCGTGGAGGCGGCGCCGGGAAGCCGCGGCCGCCGGTCAGTCTCCCAATGCACCGGCTGGTGCGGGATCCGCAGGTGGTCGAAGACCTCCTCATAAAAGCTGTCCTGGCCATCCAGCAGCGCCTGTACCTTGCCCAGGAACGCGCCCGATTCCGCGCCCTGAATGATGCGGTGATCGTAGGTGCAGGTGAGCGTCATCACCTTGCTGATGCCAAGAATCGCACGGGTTTCCGCTGCCGTGCCGTGGTATTCGGCCGGGTAGTCGATAGCCCCGGCGGCGATGATGGCGCCCTGGCCCAGCATCAGACGCGGGTTCGAGGACATGGTGCCCACCGTCCCTGGGTTGGTCAGGGAAATCGTAGTGCCCTGGAAATCCGCCGTGGCCAGCTTGCCGCTGCGGGCGCGAGACACCAGGTCGTCGAAGCTGTTCAGGTACTCCTGGAAGTTCAAGGTGCCGGCGTTCTTGATGTTGGGCACCAGCAGGTTGCGCGCGCCATCCCTGCCGGCGACATCTACCGCTACCCCCAGATTGATCTGCGGGTGCACCACCCGCTAAGCGGCGCCGTCCTTTTCCGCGTAAGCCTGGTTCAGGCCAGGGATCTCCTCGAGCGCCTTCACCACCGCCCAGCCGATCAGGTGCGTGTAAGACACCTTGCTCAAGCCGAGGACGGTGCGGTGCTGGTTGATGATGCGCCGGTTTTCATCCATCACCTTCACCGCGATGGTGCGCTGCGAGGTGGCCAGCGGGATAGAAACACTGGCCGCCATATTCTCCGCGATCCGGCTGGCAGCGCCGCGTAAGGGCTGCAGTTGCCCACTGGCGGGCGCCTCCGGCAAGGGGGCAGCAGGCGCGACAGTGGCGGCTTTCGTATCGGCCGTGCCCGCCGCGGGAGCCTCGATTCCGCCGCTGGTATCAAACACTTCTTTCCAGCTCTCGTCGACTGCGGATCGGTCGCGAAGGTACTGCCGGTAGAGCTCTTCTTCGAGCCAGCTATTGATGCCCAGTTGTGGATCGGTATTGACAGCCATGCGGGATGCTTTCCTATCTATGATAACGTGCGCGGCCCGAAGGGTCTCAGGTGGCGCATGCAGCCTGCCGTACCGGCTCTCCCGCCGAAAAGCCGGGCGGCCAGGCAACCCCGGGCGCTACGCGCGACCCCCGCCGTTACAGCCGGCCGGAATCACCAGTTGGCGCGCTGAATCTTTGGGATGACGGCCTGCATCCTACTGAATACATGACTGAAACGCTGACATTTCTTGGGATCGCGGGGAGCCTGCGCGAAGGCTCGCTGAACCGCGCGGCGCTGCGCGCGGCGCAGGGGCTGGCGCCAGAAGGAGTGCGAGTGGAGATCTTCGATCTCGGTGGCATCCCTCTCTACAACCAGGATCACGAAGCGGAACCGCCGGTGCGCGTCGCCGAGTTGAAAGCGCGTGTGCGCGCCGCGGACGCGATTCTGCTCGTTACGCCCGAGTACAACTACTCCATTCCCGGCGTGCTGAAGAACGCCATTGACTGGGGCTCGCGTCCGTACGGGGATAGTTGCTGGCAGGGGAAGCCGGTGGCCGTGATGGGCGCCTCCGGCGGTCCGCTGGGGACGGGCCGGGCGCAATACCATTTGCGGCAGTGTTTCGTTTTTCTCGACATGCACCCGGTGAACAAGCCGGAAGTGTTCATCGCTGGTGCGTCGCAGAAGTTCGACGCCGCGGGCAACCTGACCGACGAGCACACCGGAAAGTCGATCCAGAATCTCCTCGTGGCGCTGGCAGCCTGGACGCGCAGACTCCGCTAGGAAAGTCGGGCCCCCATCATCCCGCGCAGGCATGCGATGGATCCGCGCACGCGTGCGCCAGTCTATTTCTCATCGGGCCTCTTGCGCGCCCTGCTGCCAGGCGGATCCTCCGGAAAATCCTCCTGCAGCCGCAGCAGCTTGTCCGCCCAGAACTCCTCGTAACGGCTTACCCAACGCTCATAGATCTGTTGGATGGGGACGGCGTTGAGCGAGTTCACCCGCTGCCGCCCCTCTTCGCGTGTATTCACCAAACCCGCAGCGCGCAGCACATCGATGTGCTTCATCACCCCGAAACGCGTCAGCCGGGGAAAGGCTTCGACAATCGCGGTCGTCGGGCGCGGGCCTTGACGCAGCAGATCCAGGATCGCCCGGCGAGTCGGGTCTGACAGAGCTTTCCAGACCTTGTCCAGATCGCCTGCTGGCATCAGGCTCGGTGAGCTGCCGTCACTCCGGCAAAGTCCTTGCTGATATTGGCCAGGTAGCCTGCCCAGCCCTTCGCGACGCCTTCGCGATGCGCCGCGTCCAGCAATCCAATCGCACGATGCCGCAGCGTAATCTTGGTCCCTCCGCCGATCTGATCCAGACGGAGCTCGACATGGTTTATGGCCGGGTAGGACATAAACATGGGACCGCTGAGCTCAAGCAAGACCGGCGGCTTGATCACCTGCACATGCCCCCAGAGATGGCCAATGCCATTACCGCGGTCGCGGAACCATCGCCCGCCCGGCCACGGTTCCAGGATCATCTGCATCGACTCCCCGTTCGGGTTGGTGCTGCCTTCGCCAAACCGGTACAGGACGCCCTTAAATACATCGCCGATATCGGCCTTCACTTCCACCTGCTGCTCCAGGTCCAACGTCATTTCTTCCAGTTTCATGGGTGTTGCTCCTCTCCTTATGTGACTATATCATAACGTGACTATACGGTAACGTCAAGAAAAAACTGCGAGAAATCTCGGGTCGAATCGCTGGTGACAAAGTGGTCGCGGGGTTGGATCAACATCCCCCGGATAGTTCGACTGGGGCGTGGACGAGATCGCCGCAACGCCGGGTGCGCCGGCGGTCAGTGCGTGAACGCGTAGGTCAGGTAATTCACGCCGATGCGAATTCCCAGCTCGGAAAACCGCGCCGGGTAGGTGGGCTCGTCCGCGTTTTCCCAGGAATCGCCGAGGTCCATGTTGTGACAGATGACCGCCATCAGCCGTCCTTTGTCATCGTAGATGCCGCGCCACCGTGGAAAGTCGCCGCCGGTGCCCCAGCGCGGATTGGTCGGGCACTTCTCGCAAACGCTGTGGGTTTGCGTATACTGCATCCCCGCGACCTGGTAGCGATGGTCCAAGTCGAACACGGTGTGAAAGATGGGGTCGTCATTGGGAATATCGACGATCGGCCGGTCCGGCACCACTTTCTTCATGCTATTGACGAATACGTTCCATTCCACCGTCCCGTGGAAATCGTCGCACATGAAAAAGCCGCCGCGCGCCAGAAACTCGCGGAACTTGGCGACCTGCTGATCGGTTAGTTCCCAGTGACCCACTTCGACGGCGTAGAGCCAGGGGTAATTGAAAACGTCGTCGTCTTCCTCCAGGTTGATGGGCTGCTCCGCCGACTTCGCGTCGATACGCGTCAGCCGTCGGATGGCCAGCGCCAGATGGCGGTCGGAGCGCGGGTAATCGATCGTCCAATTGGTATTGCCTTGATGCCAGTCAAAACCGCGTTTGAATTCCGATTGCCAGTCGATGTATCCGTGCCAGGTCGGATACATCAGGCGCGCGAACGTCCACTCGGCCGGCACCAGGTAGTCCTTGGCGAGGGGAAAGTTGTTGTATTCCCACGCCGGGTATTCGCGAAACGGCCGCTGCCCGAACACCGTGCATACCAGCATCCCAAGCCCGACCGCACCCGCCAGAATCGCTCTACCCAGCATCAACCTATTCGTAGTATCGCACCGGGCAGCAGCGCGGCCGTTCGAGAGCGGCCGGGTGCAGCCCCCTATGCAACGCTCCTAGAACTCGGCCGCCGGCTCTGCCTGCTGGGCGCCCACACGGCCGGCGACGATGTCGGCGCTGAAATAGTTCTCGCCGCGCATCGGGCACCCGGCCAAGCGTCGCAGCATCGCGATCTGGCCGACGTGGGTCAGTGCGTCCGCAATGGGGCCTTGGAAGAGCTTTTCAGCGGAACATGCGGGCGCAGCGGAAGCCAGACGGCGGTCGAAGGCTTCCAGCGAGGCGAAAAAGCGCGCAGTACCTTGCTCCAATGTCAGCGGCGGCGAGTCATGCCAGGCCTGCTTGCCCTCCGCCATCGACAAGGCCCAATCCAGCAGGTCGCCGATATGAGCCAGAATCTGGCCCGGAGTGCGCGGCTGTTCACCGATGCGGAACTCGGCGAACTCGGGCGGCGCACCGCGCAAGGCCTTGCCGCCGCGATACGCCAGCGTCGCCAGTGTGTGACGCAGCAGAGAGGATCTCTCGTCCATCAGGATACTCTACCGAAATCGAGGTAGCCGCGCTGAGGGTCGGTGCTCAAGAGCTTCACGCGCAGACTCTCGCCCACGTCGAGTCCCTGCTCGCCGCGCATCACCCGGCCTTCCACCGGGGGATCGGAGATCCTCACGAAGACGCCCTTGGGCGTGTTGCCGGTGACCACCGCCTGGAAGGTCTCGCCGATGCGATGCTGCAGGGCTACGGCCGCCATGCGCTTGGTCATGGCACGCTCCACTTTGCGGGCGGCATCCTCTTTCAAGGTGCAGTTCTTGGCGATTTCATCCAGTTCGTCATCTGTGTACCCCGCCCCGGCCCCGGCAGCATGCGCCTTGATCAGGCGCTGTGTCACCATGTCGGCAAAGCGGCGGTTCGGCGCCGTGGAGTGCGTGTAGTCATGCGCGGCGAGGCCAAAGTGGCCCTGCGGCGGATCGCCCGGCCGCATCAGTACGTATTCGCCGGGGCCCATCAGCTTCAACACCGCGAGAGACAGATCCGCATAATGCACCGGGTCGGCCGCTTTGCGCCGCTGGAGAAATGCATTGAGCGCGCCCGGATCGGGCGCAGCGGGCAGGGTGTCTTGATGTTGGCTCGCCAGTTCCACAATGCGGGGCCATCGCTCCGGCTCTTTCACCACGCGGCG
>Ga0181535_10001685_pt1 | contig 28419 bp, 19 predicted proteins | sample PEATcosm2014_Bin_44_FD_119774 | JGI IMG/M metagenome (GOLD analysis project Ga0181535, IMG submission 119774) | Peatland microbial communities from MTU Mesocosm Facility, Houghton, MI, USA - PEATcosm2014_Bin17_30_metaG | ecosystem: Environmental > Terrestrial > Soil > Wetlands > Peat | place... | reverse complement strand
TGGGGCGGCGCCGGTACGGGGCTTGCCTCCGGTGGATACGAACTGGTGGATGTCGACGGGCTACGAAGTAAGCTTACACAACTGCCGGCGGACGATCTTCCCCACGGTGAGACGCCCTTTACCGCCGCTTACGCCTCGTATACATCGGGCTCCAGTGGCGCGCCCAAGGCCGCCATCCTCACCCACGGAGCCCTGCTGAACCACACCCTGGCGGCTGCCCGCGTATACGGAATTACGCACCGCGACCGGCGGCTGCAGTTTGCTTCGCCGGGCTCGGACATGTTCGTCGCCGAAGTCTTCAACTACCTCTGCAACGGGGCCACGCTGGTTTTCTATCCGCAGGCGCGAGGAGTATCGGTGGCGGAGTTCTGGCGCGTCCTCGAGGAACTACGGATTACCGTGACCGGAGTTCCCAGCTCCTGGTGGAATGAATGGGTCTCCGCGATCTCGGCTGGCGCCTGGGTTCCGCCGCCGGCTCTTCGCGCGGTAGTCACCGGAATGGAACAGGTGAGCCCAACGGCTTTCCTGAAGTGGAAGGAGACCGTCGGGAGCCGCGTCCGGCTGTTCAATGCTTATGGTCCTAGCGAAGCATCCCCGACGACGACGATTTACGAAGCCGGCACATCGGATTGGGAGGGCGGTGCGTTCGTCCCTATCGGAAAGCCGATCGCCAACGTGAAGGCTTACGTCCTGGACAGCGATCGGAACCCGGTCCCAATGGGCGTCCCAGGAGAGTTGTATATCGGCGGCACAGGGTTGGCTCGCGGGTATCTGAAGGCGCCGGACCTGACAGCGGAGCGGTTCGTTCCCGATCGGCTTGGCGTGGCTCCAGGGGGCCGCCTATACCGCACCGGAGATCGGGTGTTCCGTCTTCCGGACGGCAACCTCGCTTTTTTGGGACGACTGGACCGCCAGGTGAAAATCCGCGGTTTTCGCGTCGAGCTCGACGAGGTGGAAACGGTACTCGGGCGGCATCCTGGAGTCCGACAATGCGCCGTGGTTGCCCAAGGGCCAGAGGGGCGCCAGACGCTGGTGGCCTACGTAGCGCCCGCGCGCGGCCTGACACTGGATCGAGGCGAACTACGGCAGCACCTCTGCCGCCAGATGCCCGAGCACATGGTGCCGGTGGCGTTCGCCGTCCTAGCCGAATTGCCAAGGACTTCCAGCGGGAAAGTCGACCGTCTGTCGCTTCCCGCATTGGCGCCGGAACCCCCGCCTTCGGTGGCGTCGCACCGGCAGCCCGAGACGGAGATGGAGCAGCGTCTGGCGGAGCTTTGGAGGCGGGTCTTGGGCGTCCCTGCCGCCTCGGCGAATGACAACTTCTTCCTGGCGGGTGGCGACAGCTTGCGGGCCGCGGAGCTTCTCGCCTTGATACATAAAGAATTCGACCTCGAAATGCCGATGGCGGCCCTGCTGCGCGCGCCTACGATTGCGGGGCTGGCGGCGGCACACGGGCACGACAACCCGAAAGCGCCCGCCCCGGAGGATCTCATTCTGTGTTTCAACGAAAACGGCGCACGGCCTCCGCTGTTTTGCATCTCTTCGCAGGGGGACGATGCGCAGTGCTTCCGCCACCTGGCGGCGCATCTCGGACCCGACCGGCCTCTCTTCGCCATGGCCGGCCCGGACGGAAACGACCGGCTTGGCGACATGGAAGATACGGCCCGCCGCGCATGCCAGTCGATTCGCCGGCTCCGGCCGCACGGCCCCTACCTGCTGGGCGGCTATTGCTTCGGCGGAATTGTCGCGTTCGAAACGGCGCGCCAGCTGATTGCTATGGGAGCGGAAGTCCCCCTGGTTGCCCTCTTTGATGTGCCGGCTCCCGGACACCCGCGTTTCCTCCGCGCGTTTGGCCGGCGTCTGCGCGTTCTCAAGCCGGCGGGCGTTCCTCTGGTGCACTTCACGGCCAGGCGAGACGAAAGCGCTGGCGCACGCATCCTTCATCTTCTGGCCGACCCCCGGCGCGGCTGGCGCCACCTGATTGGGAAGCCGGTGCAGATCGTTCGTGTGGACGGGACGCACTCAACCTTGCTGCACGAACCGCACGCGGCCATCATCGCGGCGAGCCTGGAAGCGCTGGCCGGGGAAGCGCATCACGATGCAGCGCCGCCGGAGGCGAATCCGCGGCCCCATGATATGATGCGGGCGGTATGACGGATTTTTCTATCGGGCTCGACCTTGGCGGAACCAACCTGCGCGCCGCCGTGATCGACAAGTCCGGCAAAATGCTCGACAAGGTCTCCGGCGCCACCAAATTCAAGGAGGGGCGGGATGCGGTGCTCGATGAGATTGTCTCCGCGATCTCGACCCTGCGTGACCGGCATGGTCCGGCCGGCTTTCGCGGCATCGGGTTGGGGGTGCCCGGCTTTATTCGCTTCAAGGAAGGCTTCCTCACCAATTCCAACAACCTGCCGTACCTGGAGAACTTTCCGGTGCGCGATGAGATCGGGCGCCGGCTGGGGACTCGCGTGATTCTGGAAAACGACGCGAAGGCCGCGGCGCTGGGGGAAAAGTGGATGGGCGCCGGGCGCGATGTGGATGACCTGGTGCTGCTGACTCTCGGCACCGGCATTGGCGGCGGCATTATCTCCGGCGGGCGCGTCCTGCGCGGCTACGTCGGAATGGCGGGGGAATTGGGACACTGCACGGTGGTTCCCAACGGCAATCCGTGTGGCTGCGGCAATCAGGGCTGCCTGGAAAAACACGCTTCGGCCACCGCCGTCACCGCCATGGCACGATTAATGCAGTTAGGCGAGAATCTCTCTTCCAAGGAAGTCTTCGACCTGGCGCAACAGGCCGGCGAAGCCGGCGACAAGGCGCGCGAGATCTGGCGCGTGGTGGGTGAAGCGCTGGGAATCGCGCTGGCAACCCTCGTGAACACCTTCAACTTTCCCCTGTACCTGCTGAGCGGCGGCATGCTGCCGGCCTGGGAATTCTTCGCGCCGCACATGCTGCGCACCGTCGAGCGCCGGTCCTTCACATACCGCGCGAACAAGGAGGGCACGCGCATCGCACAAGCGACCCTCGGCAACGAGGCAGGCCTGTACGGCGCGGCGTATCTGCCCTGGCTGGAAGAATAGCCGCGATTCAAGATTAGCCGGGAGCGGACGAAGAGCCTTTTGAAAGGCAGTGCCGGTGGCCAAAGGCGCAGGACGCCGCGATGCTCGTCAAACCGTTCCAGTAATCGGTCTGGATCCGGCGGAGGTGCCCCATGTGCGGGCATTGATTTCGCTGCTCCGCCACCCGGACCCTACCGTCGGGGAACTCGCACGGCAGGCGCTCGACTACCTGAGTGACACCGCCGCGAGGCGTGGAATTCCGAACGCACACCCCTTAGACGGCGCCAGCTGACTTGGCGAATGGGCCGGCATCCAGAGGTAGGACAGACGATCGGTTTGTGTCGTCTGTCCTCACGGGCCTGTGCCCGCGAAAGCGGATGAAGAAACTTCCCGAACCTCAGCGTCCTGTAGCGCCGGCGGTCTTGCCGCCGGTGTCTTGTCGGGGACGGCTCAGAGGAGCGGGCTGATTCTTAGGTCATTACAGACCACGAAACGCCGTGTTCCTGTGAGCCCGTCACACCTTCCGGAAGAATGGGATCCCGTTGCGCGGCTCAGCCTCCATCACACGGTCGCCGATGGCGGCGCGGTCTCCCGATATGCGCACGGTGACACGGCCCCCGCTGTCCAGTTCTACGATTGCCGTCTGGTACGGAACGTCGGCGGCGAACACCTCCGGCGCAGACCAGATCACCGTCTCCGTGTACACGGTTCCGCTTCTCATGCCGCTCCCAGAATGCTGACTACGCAAGTGGCCCCGGATCCGCCCAGGTTCTCCGCCAGCCCGAGCGAGTGCCGCTCAATCTGCCGATCTCCGGCTTCGCCGCGAACCTGCAGCGCCAGGTCACAAATCTGCGCGACCCCCGTGGCTCCCACCGGATGTCCCTTCGATTTCAGACCGCCGCTCGTATTCACCGGCCGCGCCCCCCGCAGCGCCGTGCACCCTGCAAACGCGTACGGCCCACCCTGGCCTTTCTCCACGAACCCCAGGTCTTCTGTGGCGATGATCTCGGCGATGGTGAAGCAGTCGTGCAGTTCCGCGAACTCGATCTCGGGCGGCGCCACGCCGGCCATCTTATATGCCTGCTCGCCGGCCCGCCGGACGGCCGGGAATGTGGTGATGGTGGCTTTCTGGTCGAGCGCCACGTAATCCGAGCATTGCGCGATGCCGAGCACCCGCACAGGCTTCGTGGTGAATTCCCGGGCGCGCTCCAGCGGCGCCAGCAGCACTGCCGCGGCGCCATCGGAAACCAGCGAGCAGTCGTACAGGTTGAGCGGCTCGGCAATCGGCTTGGCATTCATCGCCTGTTCGAGCGTGATCACTTTGCGCATGTGCGCCTGCGGATTGAGCGCGCCCGCCGCGTGATTCTTCACGGCCACCATGGACAGGTGCTCTTTCTTGGTGCCGAATTCGTACATGTGGCGGCGCGCGATCATCGCAAACAGGGATGCGAAGGTCGATCCCACCCTCATTTCGCCGGAGCAGTCTCCCGCCTCGGCCAGGATCTGGCTGACACGCGCGGTGGGCTGCGAGGTCATCTTCTCCACTCCCACCACCATCACCAGGTCGTACACGCCGGCCGCCACTTCCGTCCAGGCGTGGAAGAAGGCGGAGCCGCTGGAGGCGCACGCTGCCTCAATTCGCGTCGAGGGTACGCCTTGAATTCCCAGCGCGGTGGACACATAGGGCGCCAGGTGGTTCTGGCCGACGAAAGACGGGCCGGCAAAATTTCCCAGGTAGAAGGACTGCACCTGAGAGGGCGCGAGTTGCGCATTTTGCAGGCACTTTTCGCCAGCCTCGATCGCCAGGCTGCGCAGGTCCCTGTCCGCGAAAGCACCGAATGCCGTCTTGCCGATCCCGACTACTGCAACCGGTCTCATCTCATCCCCAGCTTACAACCACGCCGCTGGTGGCGCGGAGTTGGCCCTGCCAAACACTGGCAAGCCGTGGGGCAGACGCCCTCGTCTGCGCCGGACCCCCTGGTCCGGCTTTTACGCGAAGCGCCTTGGAATAACCTAAGAACCGGGCCAGGCGGGGGCGTCGGCCGCCGGCCCGGGGCTTTTTCGCCCCACAATCTGGCGAAGCCCGGTTTCCATCCATTGGTAGAATGAACGTAGCGGATTACTACGGTATTCGTTTCCACGTTTTGCAGGTCCCGGCGTCATCTTGGTAGGGACCTGTGACGACTGTCGTTTACAGCCAGATGAGCGAAGTCATCGACCCGGGACTGGAGCTGATCGAGCGGCAGAACCGCTTTGTTAACGAGCACTTACGGCGGATCTTCGTGCAGATTTATCGCATTGTCCGCAACCGCGCCGACGCTCAGGACCTGACGCAGGAAACCTTTATCAAGGCGCTCCAGCGGCAGGAACAGCTCAAGGACGAGCAAAAGGCAGCGCACTGGCTCTCGAGGATCGCTACCAACACCGCCATCGATTTCATGCGGCGCAGCGGGCGGGCCTCGTTCTGTGAGATTGAGGCTGCTCCGCCCAGCCACGCGGAGAGCCCGGAACAGGCGCTGCTGCGGAGCGAGCATCACGACTATCTGGAGGATGGATTGCGCCTCCTGAGCCCGCGCGAGAGGGCGGCGCTGATCCTGCGCGATGTGGAGGGTTTGCCGGCCGAAGAAGTGGCGCGGCACCTCAACTGTTCCAAGGCGACGGTGCGCTCGCACATCGCGAATGCGCGCACCAAGTTTCGTAAGTACGTGGAGAAGAGAAAGCGGTAAGCAGATGAAACACCTCAATGAGGCGACATTGGCGTTGCAGGCGGGGGGCGACTTGGGCGGCATCGCGCGCTGGCGCGCCCAGCGCCACTTGGCGCGCTGCCCGGAATGCCGGGAAGAAATCGCCCGCTTCGAACAGATCCGCCAGCATCTTCCGTCGCTCGCTGAGTCCCCGGAGCTTCACTGGAACCGGCTGGCGGCGGAGATGAAAGCCAACATCCGGCTTGGCCTGGCTGCCGGCGAGTGTGTGCGCGCCGATGAGCCTGCCGCCGCCGGGCCGATGTGGTCCACGGCGCGGGTTTGCGTGGCCCTGGCCAGCGTGGTCGTGCTGTTGGCGACCGGCGTCGTGCTGGAACACCCCGGCCCGACCGTGGCACGGGAAACGGGTGTGGTGGTGCAGGCAACTGCCGATGGCGTCCAGGTGCGCGAGGGTGGCCAGGCGCTGGGCCTGATGCATTCCGGCACCAGCCGGGAAGCGGTCACTTACCAGGTGGGCGCGCAGGGTTCGGTGGAGGCCCGTTACGTAGATTCGGAAACCGGCTACGTGACGGTGAACAAAGTCGATGTCGAATAAGCGGCGACTCGCGTTGCTGGCTCTGCTGGGCGCCGGCACGGTATTAGCGCAGGATGTGCCGCTGGAGGGCCGCGTCAATATCAACCTGGGCAAGGATTCGCCCGTGGCCCTGGTCAGCATGTCCACCGGTGATTCGCACACCAGCTCGCGCGGTGCGGCGCTAGTGCTCGATCTTCACATGTCGCTCACCCTCCGCAACACCGGCGCTGGCCGCATTCACGGAGTGGCGCTGCGCGTGGTCTCGCAGGAGGTCACCGTTGGCGGCAAAGGCTCGGTCTCCATTCCGAGTCTCAATATAGGCCCCGGAGAGGCGTTCCCGGTGCGCATCGACATGCAATTGATGCGTCCCACACAGGTGGCGGGTGGCCCGCTGGTGGATGTCAACCTGGATGGCGTGCTCTTCCAGGATCTGTCCTGCTACGGTCCCGACCGGCTGAATTCCTGCCGCACCATGACGGCGTGGGATCTGGAAGCGCAGCGCGACCGCGAGCACTTCAGGCGCATTCTGGCGCAGGCCGGCTCCAAGGGCCTGCAGCAGGCCATGCTGGAAAGCATCGGCCGCCAGGCGGCGCGGCCGCAACTGGACGTGCGCGTGTCGCGGTCGCCCGCGGTCACCTCCGCGGCGCTCGGCCCGGTTCGCACCGAGCAGTTTGCGTTTCTCGAGTTTCCCGATTCGCCGCTCGAGCCGGTGGACGGCTGGGCACAGATCGCCGGCAATGAAGCCCGCGCACCGCGCATCCAGGTGCGCAACCGCTCAGCGCAGACCATCAAGTACGTGGAACTTGGCTGGCTGGTGCGCGACCCTGCCGGCCAGCAGTACCTGGCAGCATCGCTGCCGGCTTCGGATCCCTCGCTATACCTGCCCACCGGCAAGACCGCGCGTGTCGAGCAGGACACCGCTTTGCGCTTCACACGCGGCGGACACCCCGTCAACATCCAGGGCGCAGTGGGCTTCGTCAGCCGCGTACAGTTCGCCGACGGCAAGCTGTGGGTCCCGAGCCGCGCCGATCTCGACCTCGGTTCGCTCGCCAAAGTGCTGCCGGCCTCAGCCGAAGAGCAGCGCCTCGACGATCTTTACCTGAAACGCGGCCTGGAAGCGCTGGTACAGGAACTCAAGAAGTACTAAGCGCGGGCGCCCGACACTAAATCCTCCGCAGCCGATCTGGCCGCGGCCAGCGAATGCTCAGGTCGCTTCCGTTGGGAGCGGTTCAATCCTGCCCAACACCGGCGGCAAGACCGCCGGCGCTACCGGATCCGGGTGCGCGCGCCCTCTTATTGCACAATCGTGATATTGGCCGGCTGGCTTGGAACATTGCCGATCGTCACCACTACCGGCTGCTGCCCGGGCGCAACGGTGCTGGGGATGGCGAAATCGATTTGCAGCACCCCCACCGACCAGGATGGAATTCCTTTGAACGGTATATTCGTGACCGGGACGCCGCCCACCGTGATCGCCACCAGCTGCTGCGGAGTGGGGAGATCGGCGACCGGAGTGTTGGGCGACGGCGTCACGCCGTCAGCCACTTGCGGGCTCACTTGTCCCGCGCCGGTGATGTAGATCACCACCGTGTCTCCGGCATGGGCCGAACCGGACCCGATCGGACTGCGCGTAGTGCTGGTATCGGCGTACGAGAAGATGCCGGGCGCCGCCGCGACGATGGTGAGAGAAAAAGGATTCGCGTTCGCGAACTGGTTGCCCACCGTGAGCGTGGCCGACCCCGCTGCGATTTCGTACGGGATTTGCATGTTGACCTGGGTGGCCGACGCGTAGAGCAGCGGAGGATACAATACATTGCCGCTTGCATCCGTAAACCAGGTTTCGAGTCCCGCCATGTACTGGGGCAAAGGAGTGATGCTGACGGCTTGGTCAAACGTTGCCATACCGCTGCCCCACACCGTCACCAGCATTCCCGGCGCGAACGTCCCTTGCTGGAAGCTGGCTGCATTGGTCATGGCGTTGACCGCCAGGACAGGCTGGAAGCCCGTGAACGGAACGGTCATCGTGGTGTTGCCGCCGTTCGCGAACGTAAAGGTGAACGGGACGCTCACTGGCCCGCTGGATACGTAGAGGCCCTGCAGGCTGTACGTTGCCGAAATTGAGCTATTGGCGGCAATCGTCGTGGTGCCGAACAGTCCTGCAATCTGGGTTGCAGTATAGCTGGTGCCGTTGATGGTGAGCCCGGTGATCTGGGTAGCGATGCCGGCCTCCTCGGTGAGAGTCAGCGTGAAGGTCCACAGGTTACTGCTCGCCTCGTACACCGGATTCTGATCGATGGAAGGAACCACAACGGACTGGGTCGCGAGCGCCGTGCTCCACGCGTGCACCAGGTTGTTCGCATCCACCGAGCCAAGCCCGCTGGCCGAATCATAACCGGGACCGGCCGCCCAACCGAGGTTGCCGTTCACGCAATCCGGCGAATCGGCGCAGGGAACAATATTATTCCCCTTCACAATGTCGTGAAATGCGGTGCTCTGGGTCTGCGCCAGCTTGTACAGGCTCGGATTGATGTTGCCCAGCCCGGCCTGTTTGATGGCGCTGGTGGAGAGCAGGTATTGATTGACCAGCGCCACCACGCCGGCCATGCTGGGCGCGGCGCAGGAGGTGCCGCCCACTACTCCTGCTTTAGGCGGTCCAAACGTCGGGTCACTGGAATAAATGTACAGGGAATCGTGAACATTCGAGGCCGGAAAGGAAAGGTCCGGCACATGCCGCATGCCGTCGTTCGGCGCCATGCCGTTTTGCCACGACGGTTGTGTGAAGTACATGCTGACGCCGCCGCCGCCGCCGTCGAGCTGGCCGACCTCCGCCGTATCGTTCCACACCATCTCAGGTATGTAGCCCTGAGCGGCCCCGTTGACCCAATAGCTGCTGGTGTTGCTGCCTTCGTCGAATTCCGTGCCCCCCATCGAGGTCACCTCAGGAATGGAACCGGGCGCATCCACCGCCAAGCCACCCTCCGCCACTGATGGAGTGACATTGTCCCACTCGTCGCAATCCGCAGCGGCGAAGTCGCCCGCGGCGGCCAGCATCGTCATGCCTTCCGCGTTGGCCTGCAGCACCTGGGTGCGCGCCTGGTCCACGTAGCTCGGACCGTCGATTTCTTCGCACAGGCCGTAACTGATGCTCACCACCGGCGCAAGATTGTTATCGATCACATACGGCAGCGAAATATCAATAACGTCGGTCGAATAGACAAAAACAACCGTGGCATTGGGCGCGATCGCACCCGACCACTCGACATCAAGATCGGACTCGGTCTCGTCTCCCGGTGAGAGTCCGGGGTTCACGCTGCCGGGCACCCGCAGCATCGTCAGATTCGCCGCGGGCAGGCCGGTCGCGGAGCGGAAGGTGGCGACGTCGGTTGCCAGGATCTCGGTCTGGCCCACGATCGCGATCTTCTGGCCATCACCCTTGATGCCGGCGCTATAAAGCGGGTTCAGGTCGTAGATGGCCGCGAAGTCGGCAGGCGCGACCGCGTTCTGACGATCCAGGGTAATCCATGGCTGCGCTTTCCTCACACGCGGCTTGGCCTTCAAATCGTCAAGGCCGCGAATCCCGGACACCAGTCCGGCCAGCGCCGCTGGGACAGAAGGCACGTTGGCGTTGGCGTAGTGCGCCGCTCCGTTCACGTTGTAGCTGTGAATCTGGGTGTGGAATGCGTTGGCCACCTGCTGCGCCGTGCCGCCGAACAGAACGTAATTGCGGCCGCGCGCCACATAACCAACCGTGAAGCCCTGCGATTCCAGCCAGGTTGTGATCTTCGACAGATCGCTCGCGCTGGCTCCGAAGCGGTCGGCGTACTGCTCCGGCGTAAGCCACTGGTGAAAACTGGGCGACTTGGGATCCTGCTGTGCCAGCAGAAGCTGATCCAGGTCCGCTTGCTGCGCCGCCGTTGCCTTCAGTGTCAGAGTGATCCCGGAGACTGGGAAGCTGGGGTCTACTGCGCCGGCGTCGTTATGGGCTGTGGCGAAGCGAGGCACCCGCCCGTTCAAGACGACGGATTGGCTGCTATCGATGCGCGCGGTGATGCGATCCGGCTGTGCCAATAGCGCGGGCGTGGCCGCTCCCAGGATTGCCCAGAGGGCGAGACAACGTTGTGGCTTAGTCATGCATAGTACTCGTTAGTTAGCGGGTTAAGAACGGCTTAGGGACGCAGACACCCCATTAGACGCGGCGCGAAGGCCGCCCGGTTACGGCAAACTACAGCTTGCAGCGGCCCGCTTGCCTCTCAGGGATCCACTTGTTATCACCATACCGCTAACTCCGCCGGTGCGCCGGTCTCACAGCCGATGGCGCGGGCCGCGGAGGCCTGATTCACGGAGACCTCGACATAACCGGAGCTGCCCACAATCAGAAACAGCTCACCCGCGCCGCACTCCGCATAGTTGCGCGCCACCACGCTCACCTGCTGCGGGCCGATTGTCAGGCTGACGTTGCGCGCCTCCAGATCCGGAAAATCGCTCGCGTGAAAGTTCGTAACCAGGTTGCCAAAACGGTCGATGTGGAGAATCTGCCCGCTCCAGCTGCGCTTGCCCGTGCGCTGCGGCTTGAGAAACGCTGGCCGGAGGTAGTCCTCGATCCGTTTGCCGAGGCGCGCCGCGGGCAGGCCGGCAGCCAGCTGCGCCGCCGCGGGCGCAAAGATATCGCGGCCTTGAAATGTGCGGCTCACCGGCTGGCGGAAATAGCGCTGGTTGGATAGCGCCCGCACCTTGTGCGCCTGCGCCGCGCAGATCATGGCCAGCACGCCGTTATCCGGCGCCACGAAGTATTGCCCGCCGGCTTCCACCAGGATCGGCCGCCGCGCGGTGCCCACACCCGGATCCACCACCGCAACATGTACCGTCTTAGGCGGGAAGCAAGCGGCTGCCTGCGCCAGCAGAAAGGCGCCTTCGCCGATTTGAAAGGGCTTCACTTCGTGGCTGATATCGACGATCTGCGCCTGCGGGCAGATGCCGAGAATCACCCCTTTCATGGCGCCCACGTAATGATCCTGAAGGCCGAAATCCGTGGTGAGGGTAATGATGGGTTTCCGCATTGCTAAAATAGGACCACGTGCAGCACTCGTATTTCGACCACAACGCCACTACACCCGTCGCGCCCGAAGTTCTGGAGACGCTGGTCGCGTGTCTCGGTCAAGTGTATGGTAACGCGTCGAGCATTCACCATTTCGGGCAGGCGGCCAAGCAGCGCCTGGAGGCGGCGCGGCGCCAGGTGGCGGCGCTGATCCATGCCGACGCCGCCGAAGTCGTTTTCACCAGCGGCGGCACCGAAGCCGACAACCTGGCGGTGCTGGGCGCGGTGCACGCGGCGCCGGGAAGGGACAAGCACGTCATCACCACCGCCATCGAGCATCCGGCCGTGCTGGCCGCGTGCGCGGAACTGGAGCGGGAGGCCGTCGCCGTAACGCGGGTGAGAGTCGGCTCATCGGGCGTGGTGAATCCCGATGACGTGCGCAGCGCGCTGCGTCCCGCCACGGTGTTGATTTCGGTGATGCACGCCAACAATGAGTTGGGCACCATCCAGCCGATCGTGGAAATCAGCCGCATCGCTCGCGAGGCCACGGTGCCGCTGCACGTGGACGGAGTGCAGGCACTGGGCAAGATTCCGGTGGACGTGAACGCGCTGGGCGCCGACCTGTACAGTATGAGCGGCCACAAGCTGTATGCGCCGAAGGGAGTGGGTGCGCTGTACGTTCGCAAGGGAACCCGGCTGGTGGCGCGCGCATTCGGAGGCCACCAGGAGCGCGAGCGGCGTCCGGGCACGGAGAATGTGCCGGGAGCCGTCGCCTTGGGAGCCGCGGCAGAACTGGCCGGACGCAATCTGGCAGCCGAATCCGAGCGCCTCGCCGCGCTGCGCGATCGCTTTGAGAACGCGGTCCTCGGCCGCATCTCCGGCGCCGGCATCAACGGCGCGCGCTGGAGCCGCACGCCCAACACCAGCAACCTGTATTTTGAGGGCCTCGACGGGGAGGCGCTGGTGATCGCGCTCGACCTGCGCGGCTTCGCCGTTTCCACTGGTGCGGCCTGCTCCAGCGGCGCCATCGCACCGTCCCACGTCCTCACTGCCATCGGCCTCGGCGCCGACCGCGCCCGCGCCAGCATGCGTTTTTCGCTCGGCCGGACCAATACTGCCGCCGAAGTGGACGGCCTTGCCGATGCGCTCGAAGCGTCCGTGGCGCACCTGCGCCGCATTTCCGTCCATGCCTGAGCCAGCATCCAGTAACGCGCCAATCGCGGTGGCGATGTCGGGCGGCGTCGACAGCTCCACCGTCGCCGCGCTGCTGGTGCGCCAGGGAAGGAGCGTCGTCGGGCTGACCATGCAGCTCTGGAACCAGCGGCGCATGCCGGAGCTGGCGCCGGACGGGCCGACTGGCCGCTGCTGCTCGATCGACGATGTCTACGATGCCCGCCGCGTGGCGGAACAAATCGGCATCCCTTACTACGTGGTCAACTTCGAGGAACAGTTCGAGGAGCACGTGGTGAAGCCGTTCGTTGCCGATTACCTGGCCGGCCGCACGCCCATCCCCTGCACGCTGTGCAACAACTACATCAAGTTCGACCGCTTCCTCGAAATGGCCGATTCCGTCGGCGCCTGGCAGATCGCCACCGGGCACTACGCTCGCGTCCGTTACCATGCCGGGAGCGGTCGGTATCAGTTGCTGCGCGCGGTGGATCCCGCCAAGGACCAGACGTACTTTCTGTTCGGCCTCACCCAGCAGCAGCTCGCGCGCACGCTGTTTCCGCTGGGCGAGATGGCCAAGCCCGCGGTGCGCGATATGGCGCGCGGCTTTGACCTGGCGGTGGCAGAGAAGGGGGACAGCCAGGAAATCTGCTTCGTCCCTAACGGCGATTACGCCGCCTTCCTGAGCGCGTACCTGAAAGAGACCGGTGTGGAAGACCCGCGCACGCGCGGCGCGATCGTTACCACCGACGGCCGCGAACTCGGCCAACACCAGGGCGTGCATCATTTCACCGTGGGCCAGCGCCGCGGCCTCGGCATCGCCACCGGTGAGCCGCTCTACGGGATTAGTACCGATCCGGCGACGCAGCGCGTCACGGTTGGGGGCAGTGAGAATCTGTGGTGCGGGAAGTTTTTCGCGCGCGACGTGAATTGGGTTTCGATTGCCGCGCCCGAGGCGCCGGTGCATGCGTCGGTCAAGATTCGCAACAAGCACCAGGCCGCGGATGCGACGCTCCATCCCACCAGCCAACCGGGGCGCATCGAAGTCGTCTTCGCCGAGCCGCAGCGCGCCGTCACTCCCGGCCAGGGCGCCGTTTTCTACGACGGCGACCTGGTGCTAGGCGGCGGCTGGATCGAATAACAGAGCGGGGACTGTCGGGGCTCTGGCCCACGTTACTGCGTCTTTGCGGGCGCCGCTGGCGGTTGCGGCCGCTTGGCGGTCTTGATAACGTCCGGCTTGGTAGGCAGTTGCGAATTATCCCAGCCGCCGCCGAGGTTTACCACCAATTGAACGCTGGCTTCATGGCGGCGCGTCAGTAGATCAATCTGGGTCCGTTCCGCAGCCAGTGCCGTAGCTTGCGCGGTGAGCACAGTGAGATACGCAGTGGTCCCGGCTCTGTATTGCGCGGTCGAGACCGCCAACGCGCGGTCCGCCGACTTGACGGACTCATCGGCGACCACGGATTCCTCGGCCAGGACGCGCAACGTGGAGAGGCTGTCTTCCACCTGCTGGAACGCCGTCAGCACGCTCTGGCGATAAGCGGCTACCGCGGCATCGTAGGCGGCGAGGTTTTGGGAAACCTGCGCGCGGCGGCGGCCGGCATCGAAAATGGTTTCGGCCAGCGTGGGGCCGACCGAGAAGAACCGGCTGGGCCAGCTCAACCAGGTGGTGATGCGGGAGGCCTGGAAGCCGGCGGTGGCGGCCAGCGTGAGTGATGGAAAGAATGCCGCCTCGGCGATGCCTATCTGCTCGTTAGCGGCTGCCGCCAGCCGCTCGTTAGAGGCGATGTCGGGGCGCCGCTCGAGCAGCGCGGACGGCAGCGCGATGGGCACCGGCGGTGGTGGTGTCTGAAGGATTTTGGCCGTGACTGTGACGGCCGCGGGAGGTTTGCCGGCGAGCACGGCGATGGCGTGCTCCATCTGCGCCCGGGCAACACCGAAATCGGCCAGTTCGGTCTGCGCCGCGTAGAGTTGCGCTTCCGCCTGGGCCACATCCAGATCGGAGGCGATCCCGCCGGCGAAGCGGTTGTGCGTCAGATCTAGGTATTCCGCATAAGACCTGACGGTGCGCGTCAGGAGGTCGACATCGCCATCCAGGCCATGCAAGGCGAAATAGTCCTGGGCCAACTCGGATTGGTACAGCAGCCGCGCGTTCTCCAGGTCCGCGGCTGAGGCTTGCGCCTGCGCGGCCGCAGCCGTCACGCTGCGCCGGATGTTACCCCACAGGTCCGGCTCCCAGGAGGCGCTGATCGGCAGGCTGAACGAGCTGCGCATTCCGCCCGCCACTCCCGTGCTCGCCGGGGTGCGCGACTCGGTGATCGACGGCGCGCTGGACACGGTGGGGTAGAGCCCGGAACGGACGATCTTCACCGCCGCGACGGCTTCGCGGTATTGCGCCTCGGCTTGCAACACGTTCTGGTTGTTGATCGCCACTGGCTCTTCGAGCGCGTTCAGATCCGCATCGTTATAGATCTCCCACCATCTGCCCTTGATCTGGCCGTCGTTGGGCTGCGCCTGTTTCCAGCCCTGCGCCTCTTTGAAGTCCGCCGGAGGCTGTTCTTTGAACTCCGGCGGCACAACCGCGGCGGGCCGCCGGTAGTTGGGTCCGGGCGTACACCCGGCCAACGCCAGCACGCCGGCCAGCGCCACCACACAATATGGCTTCATTGCTCGCATCCCGTGTCTTTCAAGCCTCCGATCCGATCGCGTGGCCCTCGTGCCCGCGAACCCGGTTCCACCAGTGCTGCAAACGGTCGAAATACAGATAGACCACCGGCGTGGTGTACAAGGTCAGCGCCTGGCTGAGAATCAGCCCGCCGATGATCGTGATGCCGAGCGGGCGCCGCAGCTCCGATCCCACGCCTCTGCCGAAGGCCAGCGGCACAGCGCCGAGCATGGCCGCCATGGTGGTCATCAGGATGGGGCGGAATCGCAGCATGCAGGCTTCGTAGATGGCGTCTCGCGCTTTCTTTCCCTCCGTGCGCTCCGCCGCCAGGGCGAAATCGATCATCATAATGGCGTTCTTCTTGACGATGCCGATTAGCAGAATGATGCCAATCATGGCGATCACGGTCAAATCCGTATGCGTAAAGGTGAGTGCCAGTAGCGCGCCCACGCCAGCCGAGGGCAGCGTGGAGAGAATCGTGATCGGGTGAATATAGCTCTCGTACAGGATGCCCAGTACCAGGTAAACGGTGAGCAGCGCGGCGCCGATCAGGACGGGCTGATTGCTCAGCGACTGCATATAGGCCTGCGCCGTTCCGGCAAACATGGTCTGAATGGTAGGCGGCAGCCCGATCTTCTGAGCCGCGCCTTGGATGGCGTCGACCGCGTCCCCCAGCGCCACCCCGGGCTTCAGGTTGAACGAAATAGTGACTGCGGGAAACAAGCCCTGGTGGTTCACCGAAAGCGGGGCCGTGGTCGGAGCGAACCGCGCGAGCGCGCTCAACGGCACCTGGCCTCCGGAGGGCTCGCGCACATAGATGTTCTTCAGGATTTGCGGGTCCTGCCAGTAGACCGGCGCCACCTCCATCACTACGTGGTACTGGTTCAACGGCTTGTACATGGTCGAAGCCTGGCGCTGTCCGAAGGCGTCGTAGAGAGTGTTGTCGATCAGCTGCGGCGAGATGCCGAAGCGCGCCGCAGTGGCCCGGTCATACGTGACCAGGGACTGCAGCCCGCGGTTCTGCTGATCGCTGTTGACGTCGGCGATGATCGGGATCTTTCCCAACTCCTGGAACATACGGGGCGCGTACGCGACCAGATCGTCCAGGTTATCGCCGCGCATGGTGAACTGATACTGTGCGGCGCTATTGCGGCCGCCGACGCGAATATCCTGGTTAGCCTGTAGGTAGAGACTGGCGCCGGGCACCCGCGCCAGCTTGGGCCGCAGGCGGGCGATCACCAGGTCAGCCGAGATCTTACGCTCGGCCAGCGGCTTCAGCGAGATGAACATGCTGCCGGTATTCGCGGACCCGCCGCGGCCCCCGCCCGTGAAGCCATTCACCGCGTCCACCGCTGGGTCGGCGGCGACAATGTTCACCATCGGCAAGAGAATCTTGTTCATCGCCTGGAACGAAGTGTCCTGGTCGGCGAGAATCTGGCCCGAGAGGCGGCCGTTATCCTGCTGCGGAAAGAAGCCCTTGGGCACTCTGATAAACAGCCGCACGTTGAGGGCGACGGTCGCCAGCAGCACGCACAGCGTGATCAGCTGATGACGCAGCACGAACTGGAGCGAGCTGCCGTAGGCGCCCACCACGTTTCGGAAACCGAGCTCGGTCACGCGGTAAAGCCATCCATGCTCGGTGTGCTCCTTCAGCAGGTGGGCGCACATCATCGGGGTGGCGGTCAGCGACACCACCATGGAAACGGCAATTGCCACTGATAGCGTTACCGAAAACTCGCGGAACAGGCGGCCCACCACACCCCCCATCATCAGCAGGGGCAGGAAGACCGCCACCAGCGAAATGCTGATCGTCATCACCGTGAAGCCGATCTCACGCGCCCCCTTGAGCGCCGCCTCGAAGGGCCGCATCCCCATTTCCAGGTAGCGGGTGATGTTTTCGATGACCACGATCGCGTCATCCACTACGAAGCCCGTAGAAATGCACAGCGCCATCAGCGAAAGGTTGTCTACGCTGTAGCCCAGCAGGTACATGACTCCGAAGGTGCCGACGAGAGAAACCGGAACGGCCACGCTGGGGATGAACGTGGTTCGAGGGCTGCGCAGAAACAAGAACACCACCAGAATCACCAGCAGAATCGAAATGATCAGGGTGCGCTCCACATCGCTTACCGAAGCGCGGATGGTGGTGGTCTGGTCCATGGCGACGGTCACGTCGATGGACTGGGGAATGGCGGCCTTCAACTGCGGGAGGGTGGCGCGAATCCGGTCCACGGTGTCGATAATGTTGGCGCCCGGCTGGCGGGAAATAACGATCAGTACACTGGGCCTGCCGTTCAGGTAGCCGGAATTACGCAGGTCTTCCACTGAATCCACCGCCTCGCCGACATCGGCGATGCGGACCGCGGTTCCGTTGTGATACGCGATGACCATCGGCTGGTAATCGGCCGCTTTAAAGATCTGGTCGCTAGCGCCTACCTCCCACATCCTCACGCCGTCGGAAAAGTGGCCTTTCGGGGTGTTGGTATTGGCGCCGTTCAGGATGGTGCGCACCTGCTCGAGGCCGATGCCGTAATTCGACAGCGCGTCCGGGTTGAGCTCGATGCGGACGCCGGGCAGAGCACTGCCGCCCACAAAGACCTGTCCCACTCCCTGCACCTGCGACAGCTTCTGCGCCATGATGGTGGACGCTGCGTCGTACATGGTCCCCTTATCGACAATCTTGGAGGTGAGCGCCAGCATAAAGATGGGCGCATCCGCCGGATTCACCTTGCGGTAATTCGGGTTGGAGGGGAGGTTGGTCGGCAAATACCCCCGGGCGGCGGCGATGGCGGCCTGCACGTCGCGCGCGGCAGCATCGATGTTGCGGTTCAGGTCAAATTGCAGGGTGATGCTACTGGAGCCGAGGCTGCTCGACGAGGTCATTTCCGTGACCGACGCGATGCGGCCGAATTGCCGCTCCAGCGGCGTGGCTACCGAAGTAGCCATCGTTTCCGGGCTGGCCCCTGGAAGACCGGCGTTCACGTTCACGGTCGGAAAGTCAACCTGCGGCAGCGGCGACACCGGAAGCAGCCGGAACGCCACGCTGCCCGCCAGGGCGATCGCGATCAGCAGCAGCGTAGTGGCAACCGGCCGGCGGATGAATGGTTCGCAGATATTCATCGCTTACCCCACCGCCACCGGCTGCTGGCCGGCTTCCGCCTGGTGCTCGCTCTTGTGCGAGAAGCGCCGGGCCAGCCGGTCAAACCACAGGTAGATCACCGGCGTCGTGTAGAGGGTCAGCATCTGGCTGAAGATGAGGCCGCCAATAATGGTGATGCCGAGCGGGCGGCGCAGTTCCGATCCCACGCCCGTGCCAAACGCCAGCGGAACGCCCGCCAGCAGCGCCGCCATGGTGGTCATCATGATGGGGCGGAAACGCAGCAGGCAGGCCTGGTAAATGGCCTTCTCGGGTTCCATGCCGTCCTTGCGTTCCGCGTCCAGGGCGAAATCGATCATCATGATGGCATTCTTCTTCACGATGCCGATCAGCAGCACGATACCGATCAGTGCGATCACGCTGAAATCACTGTGGCAGATATTCAGAGCCAGAAGCGCGCCCACGCCGGCCGAGGGAAGGGTGGACAGGATAGTGACGGGGTGAATGTAGCTTTCGTACAGCACGCCCAGCACAATGTAAACCGTCACCAGCGCGGCCAGAATGAGCACCCATTCATTGGCCAGCGCCGCCTGAAAGGCCTGCGCGCTACCTTGAAACGCCGCCTGAATGCTCGCCGGCAGGCCCAACTGGGTCTGCAGCTTGTTCACCCCGTTCACCGCGTCCCCCAGCGAGGCATTGGGGGCGAGGTTGAAGGAAAGTGTCACCACCGGGAACTGGCCCTGGTGGTTGACGGTGATGGGCACGGAGTTCAGATCCACCCGGCTGAAGGCGTTGAGCGGCACCTGGCCGCCGGTCGGAAAGACGTTGGCTGACGCGATCGCCGCTCCGAAGACGGCGCTCGAACCGGCCGTGGAACTGGCGTTGGCCGCCGTGCTGGCGGAGGCGTTGGGCGCAAGGTTGGAGGGGCCGCTGGCTACCGCTGCGCTCGAAGATCCTCCCGACACCACACCGGTCGATCCCGACGGATAGCCAGTGCCAGTCCGGATGTACAAATCGTTTAGGTTACCGGGATTGCGCGAAAATCCGCGGGACACTTCCAGAATCACGTGGTACTGGTTCAACTGCGTGAACATGGTGGAGACTTCCCGCTGGCCATAGGCGTCGTAAAGCGTCTGGTCGATCGTGGAGGGCGTGATTCCAAGGCGGGCAGCGGTATCCCGGTCGAACACCACTCGCGCCCGCAGACCCTGCACCTGCTGGTCGCTGGCCACGTCGGTCAGATCGGGAAGCTTCTTCATGCCTTCCAGCATGCGCGGCGCGTAAACATTGAGCTCGTCGGGGTTCGGGTCTTCCAGGGTGTACTGAAACTGAGTGCGGCTTACGCGGTCGTCCACCGTGATATCCTGCACCGGCTGCATGAACAGCGTAATGCCGGCCACCTGTTCCAGCTGCGGCTGCAAGCGGCGGATCACGTCGCTGGCCGAGCCGGTGCGCTGGCTGAGCGGCTTCAAGTTGATCAGAATTCGCCCGCTGTTCAGCGTAGTGTTGGTGCCGTCGATGCCGATGAACGAAGACAGGCTCTCTACCGCCGGGTCTTTCAAAATCAAGCTGGTGACCGACTGCTGCAGCCGCGACATCTCGCCAAACGACACCGTCTGCGCGGCTTCGGAAACACCCTGGATTACGCCCGTGTCCTGGATGGGGAAGAAACCCTTCGGGATAAAGTAGAACTGCAGCACCGTAATGATCACCGTTGCGATAGCCACCAGCAGCGTGATGGTCTGGAAGCGCAGTACGAACCGCAAGGTTCTGCCGTAGAAGGCGATCACCGCATCGAAGGCGCGCTCGGAGTTGCGGTAGAACCATCCACGCTGTCCATCCGGAGTGTGCTTCAACAGCTTGGAACACATCATCGGCGTGAGGGTGAGCGATACTACCGCCGAAACCAGGATGGTGACCGACAGTGTGACGGCGAACTCGCGGAACAGGCGGCCCTCGATGTCGCCCATGAACAAGAGCGGGATCAACACCGCAATCAGCGAAATGGTCAGCGACACGATGGTGAAACCGATCTGCGCGGAGCCGTGTAAAGCGGCCTCAAGCGCGCTCTCGCCCTTCTCGATATAGCGGGCGATATTCTCGATCATCACGATCGCATCATCCACCACGAAACCGGTGGAAATGGTGAGCGCCATCAGGGTCAGGTTGTTCAGGCTGTACCCCAGCAGGTACATCACCCCGAACGTGCCCACCAGCGAAAGCGGCACCGCGATGCTGGGGATCACCGTGGCTGCCAAATTGCGCAGAAACAGAAAGATCACCATCACCACCAGCGCCACCGTCAGCATCAGCTCCAGTTGCACGTCCTCGACGGAGGCGCGAATGGTATTAGTGCGGTCGGTCAAAATGGTGACGTTCACGGACTGGGGCAACGCGGCGGTGAGTTGCGGCAGCAGGTTCTTGATGCGGTCCACCACCGAAATAATATTGGCGCCGGGCTGCCGCTGGATGTTCATGATCACCGCCGGCGTCGTATTCATCCACGCCGCCTGGCGCAGGTTTTCCGCCTCGTCTTTCACCACCGCCACATCCGAAAGCTTGACCGGCGCATTGTTGCGGTAGGCGATGACCAGCGGAGAATAGTCGCCGCTCGAAAGCAACTGGTCGTTGGCGCCGATCTGGAAAGCCTGGTGCGGTCCGTCGAAATTTCCTTTCGCCAGGTTGACGTTCGCGGCCAGGATCGCACTGCGCAGATCCTCCAGATTCATGCCGTAGGAGGCCATCTGTGTCGGGTTGGCCTGAATGCGCACCGCCGGCTTTTGGCCGCCGCTGATGCTGACCAGGCCCACTCCGGCCAGTTGCGAAATCTTGGGCGCGAGGCGCGTGTCCGCGAGGTCCTCGACTCTGGTCAACGGCAGTGTAGTGGAGGTCAGCGCCAGCGTCAGGATGGGCGCGTCCGCCGGGTTGGTCTTGCTGTAAATCGGGGGCGCGGGAAGGTCGGCGGGCAGGAAAGTGCCGGAGGCATTGATGGATTGCTGCACCTCTTGCTCGGCCACGTCGATGTTCAGGTTGAGGTTGAATTGCAAGGTGATGACCGAGCTGCCGTCGGAGCTGGTCGACGTCATCTGCTGCAAGCCGGGCACCTGGCCGAACTGGCGTTCGAGCGGCGCGGTGACCGATGAGGCCATCACGTCGGGGTTGGCGCCAGGGTAGAAGGTGATTACCTGGATGGTGGGGTAATCCACCTCAGGAAGCGCCGAAACCGGCAAATGCTTATAGGCGACTGCGCCCGCAAGCAGGATGCCTACCATCAGCAGCGAGGTTGCGACCGGACGAAGAATAAATGTCCGGGACGGGCTCACTGCGCTTTCCCTCGGCCGGCCTTTCCTGTGCCTCCCCGGCCGCCCTGGCTGCCGCGCCCGCCGGCCGGCTGCTCACCGGGAATGGTGACGACCACCTTGCTGCCCTCGTTCAGCTTGTCGACTCCCTGCATCACCACAGCGTCGCCGGGATTCAGTCCTGACACCACTTCGGTTTGATCGCCTTCGATGGTGCCGGCGACGATATTGCGCACAGTCACGGTGGAATCCGGCTTCACCAGGTAAACGTATTTGGTGTCAGTGGTGAGCTGCACCGCTACATTGGGAATCAGCACGACGCCGTGCTTCTGCTCCACCAGCAGCTTCACATTGACGAACTGGTTGGGGAACAGGGCGAAGTCACTGTTGGGATAGATTGCCCGCAAGCGCAGCGTGCCGGTGGTTTGATCGATCTGATTGTCCATCGTGGCCAAGGCGCCGCTGGCGATCTTTTTGTGCATGTCGCGGTCCCAACCCTCCACCGACAGCTTCTGGCCGGCGCGATAGCGGGTTAGCACGGTTTGCAGTTGGTCCTCGGGGATGGTGAAGACGATGCTGATCGGCTGCACCTGGGTGATGACCACCAGCCCGGTGGAATCCGAGGCATGCACGATGTTGCCGGCGTCCACCAGGCGCAAACCGACACGGCCGGTGATGTACGCAGTGATGTGGCAGTAAGTGAGGTTGAGCTTGGCTGCATCAATCTGGCCCTGATCGTTCTTGACCACCCCTTCTTCCTGCTTCACCAACGCCTGCTGCGTGGCGTACTGTTGCTCGGGAATGGCATTTTGCTTCAGCAGCCCCGCGTACCGGCTCAGATCCACGTTGGCGTTATCCAGCAGCGCCTGGTCCCGCAGCAATTGGCCTTCGGCCTGCACCAGTACAGCCTGGTAAGGGCGAGTATCGATCTCCACCAGCGGGGCGCCCTGCTGTACGATATCGCCTTCCTTGTACTTTACTTCCATCAACTGGCCATCCACGCGGCTTTTAATGGTTACGGTGCTGAGGGGGGTTACATTACCCAGCGCCACCACGTAAACGGAGATGTCGCCCTTCTTAGCCCGCGCGGCGACGACGGGAGTAATGCCGGCGCCACGGCCGCCTCGGCCGCCAGAACCGGCTGTGGGCGGCGTGTTGCCTGCGCCCGGGTTGCCGCCACCCGATTTCGGCCAGTAATAGTAGACAGCCGCTGCTACAACCAGCAGCGCCAACACCAGCAGCCAAACCATGCCCTTGCGAGAACGAGGCCTTTGTGGAGAGTTTTCCTGCTGCTGCGGAGGAGCGCCAACGACCGGCGCGAGGGAGGTAGGTTCACTCATTGAACGCTCAATCCCCTTGCGGCCCAATTTGAGGCACGCTTCGTCATCATATCAAGTACACCATTTTAGGCGGAACATGGCGGAATCCTTACACCCTGCCGTAACGCCCGCCAGCCCGGCGTGGCATTCCGCGCTGCCTTCCGCCTCCGTTACCAATCCGAGATCCGGAGGGCACCCGCTAAAGTTTTCCCTTCATCAACATAGGCCTGGGGGCAGAACAAACACTGGCAAATCAGACCCGCCATCGCTGTTAGACAGGGCGACGGGTCGGTCTGGCGAGGTTACCTTAATTCTAGGGCACTTTGGAGGGGCGGCGGCCCGGCCCTTTTGGGCTAGTGGGATCAGCGTCCCACTGCCTCCAGTCGTGCTTTCTGCCGCGTAATCATTCACTTGGCGGTGCGGCTGGCCTCCAGCAAAATCCGGACCGGACGCACCGCCGCCAGGCGCAGATCTGCGTCCGGCTCCAGCATCCGCTTGAGTTCCGCATCCTGGACCGCCAGCCAGTCTGCCGGCGCCGCCTCGCCGGCGGCGACGATATCGAGCAGTTTCAGCCCCATCGCGCCCAAGGCCGACAGGTCTTTCGAAATCGGCTTCAGCTCTTCCAACAACGAATTGGCCTCGGCCAGCGGTTGAAACTCGCTGTCGTTGGCCGCCCAGCGGGTGAACTGCTCGCGCAGGAATTCTACACTGGACCTGGATGCGGCCGGGTCCGCTGCCACGCTGGCAGCCGCCAGTGTCAGCGCTCTTACGCTTTCGCTTTCCGGCCGGGCGGCGTCCACCATTCGATTGAGCGGCGTCGCCGTAGTATTGTGGTCGGTGTGCCGCGGGCCCAGCCCCAGCGCCTCGCAGGCGTCCGCCAGCACGCGCACCGGCGGCGCTGCCCGGTTGCCGCTGAGCCGGTCCAGCATCGGCGCATAGTTCGACCGGTGTTCGATGCCCGTCCATTCCAGCATCCGGCTGACCGCCTCCAGCCGGCGGTACATCGAGTCCACATCGGTCACCTCCGCCGGGGACCAGAAGCGCTCGGCGATCGCCGCCATGCGGGGCCAGATGCGCGAATCCACCGTCTCCGCGTCCACCAGTTCTGCCCACATACACGCCTCGCCGCCCAGGATGTGGCGCGCCTGTTCGGCCGTCAATTGGGCCGCGTCGCCCGCCAGCGGCTCGATCCCGTAGTGGTAGCTCGCCGGGTTCAGGTGATCAAGGTAATAGCCCCAGGAAAGGATTCCCCGATAGCCTTGCTTCACCGATTCGGCTAGTGCCGCGCGGCCCCGCCAGGTCTGGATCACCGTGTTTGCCCCCAGCCCCGGCTGCAGGATCTCGTCCCACCCGACCATGGTTTTGCCGTGCCGCGCCAGAATCCGGCGAATCCGCTGGCTGAAATACAACTGGATGTGGCGTGTGTCCTGGAACCGGTGTTGTTTGGCAAACGCCTGGATGTGCGCCGACTCGCTCCACTGCTTGCCGTTCACTTCGTCGCCGCCCACGTGGAAGTAGGGATCGGGAAACAGCGCCGCCATTTCGCCGATGAAGCCGTCCAGAAAACGGTAGGTCTCTTCGCGGCTCGGATCCATCACCGGATCGAACCCGCCGAAGTCGGCGCCGATTTCAAAAGGACCCGGCCCGCCGGCCAGTTGCGGGTAGCCCGGAAACCAGCTCACCGAATGGCCCGGCATATCGAACTCCGGCACCACGCGGATCCCGCGGTCCCGTGCATAGGCCACCATCTCGCGGATTTCCGTCTGCGTGTAATAGTGACCGCCCGAACCGAATTGCTGGAGGCGCGGATAGCGTTTGCTCTCCACGCGGAACCCTTGATCGTCCGACAGGTGCCAGTGGAACACGTTCAGTTTCACCGCCGCCATCGAGTCCAGGTTGCGCTTCACCACCTCCACCGGCATCCAGTGGCGCGAAACGTCGAGCATCAGCCCGCGCCAGGGGAAGCGCGGCCGGTCGTCCACGCGCACCGCCTGTATGGCAAACCCCGCGTCTCCAGACTCGACCAGCTGCGCGAAAGTCTCCAGGCCCCGCATCGCGCCGTCCACGGTGGCGGCCTTGAGCAAGGCTCCTTCGGGCGCCACGGTCAGCTGGTAGGATTCATCCTCGCCCAGCACCGGATACGCCCCTGCTCGCGCTGCGCATTCCACGCGCAGCGTGGCGCGTCCGCCCGCCCGCGGCTTTGCGCGTGGGATGGCCATGCCGGTCTGCCGGGAAAGCCTTGCCACCAGCCGGTTCAGGGCGCTCTCCAGGCGCGGGTCGGCCAGCCCGGCAGTCACAGTGAACTTCTGGTCGATGGCCAGCGCGCCCGCGCCGGCCTCCAGCTTCAACGGCGCCGGCATCAGCACCGGCGGTTCCGCGGCGCGGGCGGCAAGGCCCGCAACCGCCATGGTGATCACCACGAGCAATCGCTGCATCGTCTATACTCCAACACCGAAACGGTCAGGCAAGTGGCTTGTGCGCTCAGAGAATGTCTTCCAGCTTCTTTCGCAGATCGGCCGCCAGGCGCGGATTGTCGCCGCCGGTCGAAATGGCCAGGTGGAAACCCTGGCGCGAGACCCGGGCAGGCAGAATAAAGTCGCACTCGCTCGCGGAATCGGCGATGTTGGCGAAAATGCCGCGCCCCTTGGCGGCGACGCCGATCCGATGGTTGGTGAGACGGTCGTTGGTCGCCGCGAACACGAGCACGCATCCCACCAGGTCGGCTGCGCGGAAGGGCCGGCGCACCAGCCTCACGGGGAGAGTTTCGAACTCGCTCTCGCAATCGGGCGCCACCACGGTGACGCGCGCGCCCGCCTCGATCAAACCTCTGGTCTTGCGCAGCGCCACTTTGCCCGCGCCCACCAGCAGCACGGGGCGGTCCTGCAGCGACACGAAGATCGGATAATGTTTCAATCCCAAACTGTAGCACGGGTCGCGCTAAAATCGAGCCGCCTTCCACCCGGCTGCTATGATTGATGTGCAATGCCGAACGCCACACCCGCAGTGGTGATTGTGGGCCGGCCGAACGTAGGCAAATCGACCCTCTTCAACCGCATCACCGGCCAGCGCCGCGCCATCGTGGGCGACGAACCTGGGATTACGCGCGACCGCATGCACGGGCAGGCCGAACACCGCGGGCGCCGGTTCGAACTGGTCGATACCGGCGGCATCGTGGTGGATGACCAGGAGTACATCCCGAGCCAGATCCTGCGCCAGGCGCAGTTGGTGCTGGAAGAGGCAGCGCAGATCATTCTGGTAGTCGACGGCCGCGCGGAAATCACCGGCGCGGACCGCGATCTGGCACGCATGTTGATGCGGCTGGGACGGCCGCTAACACTGGCCGTGAACAAAGCCGATACTGCGTCGCACGAAGATCTGGTGAACGCGTTTTACGAGCTCGGCATCGCCGATGTGTATCCGGTCTCCGCGGAGCACGCCACTGGCGTGGATGCGCTGCTCGATCATGTGACGGAGGGGTTCACCGCCGGCGAGGCAGAGCCGAATGCGGAGGCCCAGTCCATCAAGGTCGCCATCATCGGGCGTCCCAACGTCGGCAAGTCGACGCTTCTGAATACGCTCACCGGACAGGACCGCGCCATCGTCTCCCCCGTCGCCGGCACCACGCGCGACGCCGTCAATGAGGCCGTGGAGCGCGGCGGCGTGGAGTACGTTTTCGTCGACACCGCCGGCATACGGCGCAAGGGTAAGACCACCGAGATGGCCGAAAAGATGAGCGTGGTGATGGCGCGGCGCAATATCCGCATGGCCCACGTGGTGCTGCTAGTGCTGGACGCCGTGGAAGGCGTGTCCACCAACGATGCCACCATCGCCGGCTATGCCCACGAAGGCGGCCGCGCGCTCATCATCTGCGTGAATAAGTGGGACGAGCTGAGAAACAGTTCCAAGAACGAGTTCGAGCGCGACATTCGCGACATGTTCAAGTTTCTCGACTACGCGCCCGTCAAATTCATTTCCGCCAAGACAGGCGCCGGCGTCCAGGCGCTGTTCCCGCTGATCCGCGAGGTATATGAGGCGGCATCGCGGCGCATCCCCACCGGCGAGCTGAACCGCTGGGTGGAACAGTTGCGCTTCGAGGAACGCAAGATCCTGTACGCCACCCAGTCCTCTATCCGCCCGCCCTCGTTCGTCATCTTCACCGGCGGCAAAGGCGGCCAGCTCCATTTCTCCCATGAGCGCTTCCTGATCAACCAGCTGCGGCGAAGTTTTGGCTTTAAGGGCACGCCGATTGTGTTGAAGACGAAGGCGAAAAGCCAGGGCAAGAAGCGATAGCCGGCATGCGGGATCGCGTAAAGACAGGGCAGTTTTCGATATAAATCTGCGGAGGTTTATGATATGCTCATCCCCAACTCCGGGAGGGGTGTAGCAATGTCCCTGGTGCGTGACATTCTGCAGCATCGCGATCTCTTCCACGTGGAAGAAGGCGACTCGGTGGCCACCGTGGCGCGGCGCATGGCCGAATTGGGTGTCGGCGCGATTGTCGTAATGGGCGGCGGCCAGTTGCGCGGCGTCTTCAGCGAGCGCGATCTGATGCGGCGCGTCGTGCTGGAAGGCCGCGATCCCGAAATGACCCCGGTGCAGCGGGTCATGACCACCAGCCTGGCAACCATTGAGGAATCCGCCACCTTGGAGCAGGCCATGGAGTCCATGGAGAGGCACGGCTGCCGTCACCTGCCGGTGATGCGTGGCGGGATGCTGGCCGGGTTCCTGTCGATGCGCGACGTGATGCATCATGAACTGGCGCAAAAGACCGAAGAACTGCATCATATGAAGGCGTACATCCACGGAACTTGACCACCGGAATCATCGTCTTCGCCCACGGTTCCCGGCTGGAGCCGGCGAATGAGGCCGTGCGCGCCGTTGCCCGGCAGCTCGCCGCCGCCCGGCCGTTGGAAATCGTAGAAACTGCGTTCCTGGAGTTGGGCGAACCAAGTCTGGAAGGCGCCGTTAAGGCTCTGGTATCGAGGGGTGTGCACGACATCCTGGTGGTTCCGTATTTCCTCACCCTTGGCATCCATCTTGAGCGTGATTTACCTAATATTATCAAACACATAGAGACAACTTTCGGATCTGCCAGGATCCGTGCGGCCGCGCCTTTGGACGGGCACCCCGCACTGCTGGAGGCACTTCTGGACCGGGTCAGGACTGGCTTGGGTACTTGAGCGCTACACACTCAAATAAAACTTGACAATATCGCGCTAAGGTTTGATAATGGGTTTGGACTAAGACGGCTCGCCGTTGGCGGCCAAACGCAATTGTTCAAGATTGTTCAATCCAGGAATTTGACAGAAGCGAGGGAGGCTTAGCAGAGGTATGGGCAAAATCATAGGAATTGACTTGGGAACGACCAACTCGGTGGTGGCGGTGATCGAAGCCGGCCAGCCGACGGTGATCGCCAATCAGGAAGGGGCTCGCACGACACCTTCGGTGGTGGCATTCACCAAGAGCGGTGAGCGGCTGGTGGGCCAGGTGGCGAAGCGCCAG
>Ga0181535_10001684_pt1 | contig 28438 bp, 25 predicted proteins | sample PEATcosm2014_Bin_44_FD_119774 | JGI IMG/M metagenome (GOLD analysis project Ga0181535, IMG submission 119774) | Peatland microbial communities from MTU Mesocosm Facility, Houghton, MI, USA - PEATcosm2014_Bin17_30_metaG | ecosystem: Environmental > Terrestrial > Soil > Wetlands > Peat | place... | reverse complement strand
GTCGGCTGTCACCACGGTTAATCCGTAGCCAGCCTGCGCCTTCAGAATGCCGGCATGGCGGCTCACCTCGGTGAACGTTCCATCGCCGTTGTTGTGATAGAGCGAGTGGGTGTCGGTGGGCAGTCCGCGCGGTCCGCAGTTGATGGGGATCCCCTTGAAATTGCAATTGATGTCGCGGCCGGCGGGCGGGATCGCTTTCGGATCGAACTTCAAATACCTCGACACGAACAGATCCAGGTGCCCGTCGCGATCATAGTCGAAGAAACTGCAGCCCGTGCCCCAGCGAATCTCGTCGCTCCACAGGCCGGCGGCGCGGGTGACGTCGGTGAAAGTTCCGTCGCCGTTATTGCGGTAGAGGACGTTGTGGCCCCAGGCGGTGAGGAAGATGTCCTCGAACCCATCGTTGTTGTAGTCGGCTACCGTCACGCCGGAAAACCAGCCGGCACGCGCCAGACCGGACTCCCCGGTGACGTCGGTGAAGGTGCCGTCGCGATTGTTGCGGTAAAGCCGGTTGGTTGCTTCCGGCGGAGCCCCTTCCCATCGGCTGCCGGTCAGAACAAAAACGTCCAGCCAGCCGTCGTTATCGTAATCGAGGAAAGCGATGCCGCAGCCGATCGCCTCGAGAATGTAGGCGTTGCGGTCCACGGCGCCATAGATTACGGGAGCAGCCAGGCCGGCATGTGCCGCCACATCGGTCAAGTGACTATGAAACGGGAGGCCGGAGGCTTTGGGCCGGTTGGTGGGACGAACTCCGCGGCTGGCCATCTGGGCGCGCGGAAGCAAAGGAAGCCCAAAAAGAGCGAGAAGAGCGCGCCGCGTTGGCGAACAGTGATCCATCTCGGTAAGTGCATGATAGCGCTTCACGCCGCACTCGGGGATGAGAAGCCTCCAACTCCCGGTGGCCGCGATGCTGGTGCATTACGGTCCGAAAATGACCCCTCCCTAACCGCGGATTCGCGAAATCATATACGTAGCATTCGACTTTCCTTTGTAGGCCGGTTAGGCTGAAATAAGAAGAACCAGACAGATGAGAACAGCTTTGATTTTTGGGGTCACGGGGCAGGATGGATCGTTCCTGGCGGAGTTTCTGCTGGCTAAAGGTTACGACGTTCACGGCGTGATCCGGCGCGCCTCCACCTTCAACACGGACCGCATCGATTCCCTCTACCGCGACCCGCATGAGAACCGGGCGGCGCTGCGGTTGCACTACGGGGACATGTCCGACGGCACCGGGCTGCGGAGGGTGATTGCGCAGGTGCAGCCGGACGAGGTCTACAACCTGGCGGCGCAATCCCACGTGCGCGTGAGCTTCGACCAGGCCGAGTACACAGCCGACGTGGTGGCCACGGGCACACTGCGCGCCCTCGAAGCGCTGCGGGACTATGCGCAGACCGCCGGGAAACCAGTCCGCTTCTACCAGGCCGGGTCGTCGGAAATGTTCGGTGCGGCCGCGCCCCCGCAGAACGAGGCGACACCGTTTTACCCGCGCAGCCCTTATGCGGTCAGCAAAGTGGCTGCGCACTGGTACGCGGTGAATTGCCGGGAAGCATACGGCATGTTCATCAGCAACGGCATCCTGTTCAACCACGAATCGGAACGGCGCGGCGAGACGTTCGTCACGCGCAAAATCACCCGAGCGCTCGGCCGCATCAAGCTCGGCATGCAGGAGAAGCTATACCTCGGAAACCTGGACGCCAGACGCGACTGGGGTTACGCGGGCGATTACGTGGAGGCGATGTGGATGATGCTGCAAGCTCCGCAGCCCGGCGACTACGTGATTGCGACCGGCGAATCCCACTCGGTGCGCGAATTCCTCGACCTCGCCGGCGCCTATTCCGGGCTGGACTGGACGGCGCACGTCGTCATCGACCGGCGCTATTTCCGGCCGTCGGAAGTGGATCACCTGTGCGGCGATTCCTCGAAAGCGCGCCGCGAACTCGGGTGGCGGCCCAAAATGGACTTCCCGGAGATGGTGCGGTTGATGGTGGAGCACGACCTGGATCTGGCGAAGCAGGAACACACCCTGGCGGAGGCCGGCCACCGCGTGGTGTTCCGGGGCTCCGCGCACACTTAGGCCGTGGAGAAGAACAGCCGCATCTTCGTCGCTGGGCATCGCGGCCTGGTAGGATCCGCGATTTGCCGCCGCCTGCGCCAGGAAGGATTCGACAACCTGCTGCTGCGCACCGGCCAGGAGTTGGATCTGCGGGACCAGGCGGCCACACGCCGCTTCTTTGCCGAAGAAAAGCCGGAGTACATTTTTCTGGCTGCCGCCAAGGTAGGCGGGATTCTGGCCAACACCACTTATCCAGCGGACTTCATCTACGACAACCTGGCGATCGAAACTAACGTGATCGAAGCCGCCGCCCGATCGAACGTCCGCAAGCTGCTCTTCCTCGGATCCTCCTGCATTTATCCGAAGCTGGCGCCGCAGCCGATCCGGGAAGAGTCACTACTGACCGGGCCGCTCGAACCGACCAACGAATGGTACGCGATCGCCAAGATCGCCGGCCTCAAGCTGGCGCAGGCGTATCGCGCGCAATACGGGCTGAACGCGATCAGTTTGATGCCGACCAATTTGTACGGGCCCAGCGACAACTTCGACCTGGAATCGTCGCATGTGCTGCCCGCTCTGATCCGCAAGACGTACGAGGCTCTGCAAGCGGGCGCGCCGGAAATCGTCGTGTGGGGCTCCGGCACGCCGCGCCGCGAGTTCCTGCACGTCGACGACCTGGCGGATGCGGCGGTGTTCCTCATGCTCAGCTACGACGCCAGCGAGATCATCAACGTGGGAACGGGCGCCGACGTGACGATCGGCGAGCTGGCGGAAATGATCCAGCAGGCCGCCGGCTACACGGGAAGACTCGCATTCGATGCCTCGAAGCCGGACGGCACACCACGCAAGCTGCTGGATGTCGGCAAGCTCACCGCACTAGGCTGGAAGCCGAAGGTGGCGCTGGCCGAAGGCATTGCGCAAACCTGGCGCTGGTACGTGGAAAGCGTGGCCTAGCGAAACGCGGGCCGGGCAGTAGGACAGACTGTCGTCTGTCGATCCGCAATCGTTGAGCAAAGCCAGACACACCGCGAAAGGCGATGGTCCGCCTGCCTCACACGCCCACTCCGGCGCGCCACAAAAGATACCCGATCGCCTGCCGCACGTAGTTCCACTGCTCGCGTTGCGGCGAGTTGTGATCCTTGCGGGGTGAGCCGTAGACCTGGAGGCCGCGAAATTGCAGCATTCGTTTCACGCGGTAGATGTGATAACCGTCGCTGACCACGATGACCGAATTAAGCCCCATGCGGCGGATAATTTCTCCCGCCAGTGCAATGGAGTGCACCGTGCTCTCGCCCTCGGTCTCGACCACAATCGCCTCGGAGGGCACGCCGTGGCTCATCAGGTACGTGCGGCCCACGCCGCCTTCGGTAAACACAGGGTCTCCGCCTGCGCCGCCGGTGGTCATGATACGGGTAGCGAGCTTCCGCGCATACAGGTCAAGCGCGTGGTCCAGGCGGGCGCGCAGCACCGGCGACGGCCGGCCATGGTATTCCGCGGCGCCGAGCACGAGGATGATGTCCGCCGGTTGCGCCTCGTCGACGGTGGATTGCCGTTCGATGCGGTGGGCCACGCGAACGATGTTGACCGCCAGCGCGGCCAGCAGCAACAACGCCGCCAGCCCGCCGGCCCATGCCACGCGTTTCATCTGCGATAATCTGATCGTTCGAACCTATTGTAGACACATGCCCCGGCCGGAAACGATCTCGAGCGCGGCCAACCCGTTGGTCAAGGATGTGCGGCGGGCAATCGCGCGGGGAGGGCTGACGGCCGAAGGCTGGTGCGTAGCCGAGACGTTTCACCTGTTGGAGGAGGCTCTCAAGAGCGAGTGCGAGGTGAAGGTCGTGCTGGCGGCGGAATCGGTGCGCGCTGCCGCTACCGGCCACGTGCGCGGCCTGGCCGGCGTCAAGGTGGCCGTGCTTCCCGACGACCTCTTTCAGACCATTTCCGGAACTGAGACGGCGCAGGGCGTGATGGCACTGGTGAGACCGCCGGAATGGAAGATCGAGCAGTTGTTTCGCGGCTGCCCGCTCGTAGCGGTGCTGGACGGCCTGCAGGACCCGGGCAACGCGGGCGCCATTCTACGAGCCGCCGAGGCTTTCGGCGCCACCGGAGCGCTGTTCGTCAAGGGCACGGTGAGCCCGCACAATCCCAAAACCATCCGCGCTTCGGCGGGCTCGGTGTTTCGCATTCCCTTCCTCGCCGGCATGGATGCCACGCTGGCACGCGCCGCGCTGCAGCAGAACCGCGTGGAGCTTTATGCCGGCGTACCGGCACGGGCTGCGGGGACAAAGGCGCTGGCCGACGTTGACTTCAGGCGGCCTTGCGGCCTGGTGATCGGCAACGAAGCGCGCGGCGTGGGGAGCGTGCTGCGCGCGGCGGCGCTGGACGTTTCCATCCCCACGGTGGGCGTCGAGTCGCTCAATGCCGCGGTGGCCGCCGGCATTCTGCTCTACGAAGCCCGGCGGCAAAGGACGATGCACGCGTGAGCCTGTTCGATTCCACCCCGGCCTCGCCGGACGCATCCACCGCAGCCGATGGAAAGCGCCCGCTGGCAGAGCGCATGCGTCCCGAACGGCTGGAAGACTTCGTCGGCCAGGAGCATATTCTTGGGCCGGAGAAACCGCTGCGGCGCCAGATCGAGCGCGACGAGCTCAGCTCAGTGATTCTGTGGGGCCCTCCCGGCGTCGGCAAAACCACGCTCGCCAAGCTGATTGCCCGCATTACGCGCTGCGAGTTCATCCCCTTCAGCGCTGTGTTGAGCGGCATCAAGGAGATCAAAGCGGTGATGGCCGATGCGGAGAAGTTGCATCGACTGGGCCGGCGCACCATTCTGTTCATCGACGAGATTCACCGCTTCAACAAAGCTCAGCAGGACGCATTCCTGCCATACGTGGAGCGCGGAGACATTATCCTGATCGGCGCCACCACCGAAAACCCGTCTTTCGAAGTGATCTCGGCGCTGCTCTCGCGCTCGCGCGTTTACGCGCTGCGGCTGCTCAGCGTGCCGGAACTGGTGACGCTGCTGAGGCGCGCGCTGCCGGTCGTCCATCTGGAAGCGCCCGAGGAACTGCTCGAGCAGATCGCGATTTACGCCAACGGGGACGCGCGGCAGGCGTACAATACGCTCGAGGCCGCGGCTGCCGCCTCGCAGGGGACGCTCACCGAAGCCGCGCTCGAAAATGCCATCGAGCGCAAGGTGCTGCTCTACGATAAAGGGGGCGAGGAGCACTTCAACCTCATCTCGGCGCTCCACAAATCAGTGCGGTCGAGCGATGTGGATGCGGCGCTGTATTGGCTGGCGCGGATGCTGGAATCCGGCGAGGACCGGTTGTACCTGGCCCGCCGCCTGATCCGCATGTCGATCGAAGACATCGGCCTGGCCGATCCGCGCGCGCTCGAACAGGCCATCGCCGCCATGCAGGCGGTGCACTTTCTAGGGATTCCGGAAGGCGACCTCGCTTTGGCTCAACTCGCGATCTACTTGTGCGCCGCGCCTAAGAGCGATGCTTCTTACAAAGCGCTGGGTGCGGTGGCGGCAGACGTGGAGAACACAATCGCCGAGCCGGTCCCGATGAACCTGCGCAACGCCGTCACCAGGCACATGAAGGCCTGGGGCTACGGCGAAGGCTACGAGCATGCCCACAAATTCGAGGACGCCATCACGGACATGGAGTGCCTGCCCGCGTCGCTCGCCGGGCGGCGTTACTACTTTCCAACGGACCGCGGCGTTGAAAAGCGGATCGCCGAGCGGCTGGAAGAGATCCGCCGGGCTAAGCAGGAGCGAAGCAAGGACGCCCTGTAACCCGTATTTTCTCCCTGTCCAGCCCGCTTTCACTGTCCGTTCCGCCCGTGGCGCAGGCTGTCAAGCCTGCTGTGTCGAGAGTCGTCTCGACATTTCGTGCCGCGTCACGAGCGCGGCCCCGCCGGCGCCTCCCCTCGTTCTCACCTCGTAACCGCATACATACAACTGGTCCATTCCGGCCCCGCGCTGTCATCCTCGAGTACCGTCACCAGGCGGCCGCCGCTCCTTTCAACGTCGGCGATGACAGTTTCGCGTGGAACGCCGCACATGTACATAAAGCCTGCCCCTCGCAGCAACTCGCGGCGCAGCCGGTTAGCACGGTAGCCTAGCCGGCTCAGGACGGAAGGCGAACTCAGTCGCGAAGGGAGTTGGAACATCGCCAGGCCGGAAGGGCGAAGCACCCGCACAAATTCGCGCACATACCGCCGCGCATTGCCCGCCCCAACGTGCTGGAGGACGATGCCGGAGTAGATGAAATCAAACGCGCCATCCGCGAACTGACCCAGGTCGTCCGTGGCATTCAGGATGTACTCGCACCGGTCCGTCTGGCGGTTGAACCGCCGTGCCAGCTCGAGCATGGCGGGCGAAACGTCGACGCCGGTCACGCGGTCGAAGAATCCTGCCAGGGGCTGGGTGAGCCGGCCTACACCGCATCCGAAGTCGAGCGCGGCGCGGTGCTCCGCCGGGTGGCCGAGCGCCCCGGCCGTCCGCATGACGGCGGCGATCTCGCGGAGGCCGGTTGCAAAGAACTCGCCTGCGTCCCAAAGGCCGTTCCGCTTCGTGGGATCGGTCAGAATGGCCCACAGCGGATCCTCCGCTGCCAGCTGATCCCAGTGCCTCTTCTGTCTAATCAGCTTCACGAACTAAGACTCTGAGCCTCCAAGGCGGCACGGGCCGTCACCTGCTGCAGCAGTGCTCTACGCGCCTTCCGGCGCCAGTGCCGACGCCGGCTCCAGCCATCTTCGGCGGCCGGCGTGGGCAATGACGAAGAGGACAACGAAACCGGCGAGCAGGCCGAGGCTGGCGCCGAGGCCGATCCATTCGGGGCGGAACGAGCGCAGCCGCAGTGTGATCACGACATTGAGCAACAATGGGACGACGGCCGCGAGGACGGGCGGCCAGGGTCGCTCCAGGGCGAACAGGGAGCGAGCCATCACCTCGATCAAACTCCAGCCCAGCATGCACGGGCCCATGCCGAGAAACACGGCCGCCACTAGCCGGGTGGAATCGGCGGTGAAGCTGCCGCGCTCGAAGGCGATCCGGATGGCGGGGACACGAAACAGAATGGCGAAGGCGCAACCGCCCAAGGCGGCGAGCGCAGTGAGCAGCACCGTCCGGTCGATCAGGCGGAACGCATCGCGCATGCGCGAAAGGCTGCGTAGCCGGCTGATTTCCGGTAATAGCGAATTGGATATGGGGCTGACCAGCAGCGCCAGCGGCACGCCGACGCCGCGCATGCAATAGTCCAGCGCCGCGGCCATCCCTGGCCCGACATGAGTAGCGTAGGCGCGAGTGAAGACGATATTCAGGCCCAGGCCCGCCGCATACACCACGAAAAACGCCGGCTTGGCCGCGATCTCGCGCCAGGAAACGGCGCAGGGTTCGCCGGCGCCGCCGGCGAGCTCGCGGCGCGAGGCGAACCAAACGATTCCGAGCTGGGCAAAGGCACCCGTGGTGTAGCCGATCGCAAAAGCGTACACACCTGCCGCCCGCCACAAGGCCAGGGCGCCGGCGATGGTGAATAGGTTGAGCACCGCCTGGTAGAAGGCCATGGGGCCGAAGCGCCGGCCGGTGTAGAGCAGTGCGCAATAGACCGCCGCGGTTCCCGCAGCGAAAGTGGAGAGCGCGAAAATCCGCAGGCTGAGGGTTGCGCTCGCGAAATAAACCGGATCGAGGCCGGGCGCCAGAAACCGCATGAGCCAGGGCGCTCCCACAACGACGGCCGCCGAGATGGCGCCCAGGATCCAGGCGAAGACGTGCACCAGGCGCCGGAACAGGGCGCGCCGCCCGTTCCCGCCGGCCGCGGTCAGCATGGGAACAAAAGCGAACACGATGCTGTTGATCACCACCGAATTCAGGCTGTCGATGGGGCCCACCGCGACCGCCAGCGAATCGGCCTGGCTGTGCGTGCCGAGCAGGTACGCGGTTTGCGCCACACGCGCGAACCCAAGCAGGTTACCGGTGATCAGCCCGGCTACAATCACCAGTCCGCCGCGCACGAGCGGGCTATCCACCGCGCGGTTCAGAACCCGCTCAGCGCTCAACGCCGGGGTTGGTTCGGTGAAACTCAGTGGATCACCTCGCGTGAGCGAGCTTAAAGGCTCACCCGGTCGTCACTGTACCAACCGCTCCCTGACGGTCGCGGCTCCGATGCCCGGTCAGAGCCGCGACCCTTAGGCAGCGGTTGCCCGGCGATTCGACTGCTTCATCCCTCACCTGCCCAGAGCTCAGCGCTTTAGGCCGTGGCCGCAAACGCGTTCCGGGCTGCCAGCAGCGCCGCCTCATAGTCGGGATGATCGGCGACTTCTTTCACATACTCCGCGTGGAGAACCTTATTGTTGCGGTCGAGCACAAAAATGGCGCGGCTTTCGATGCGCAGTTCCTTGATCAGCGTACCGTAGTGGGATCCGAAAGAAGCATCCTTGTGGTCGGAAAGCATCTTTACCTTGTCCACGCCGAAAGCGCCGCACCAGCGCTTCTGCGCGAAGGGCAGGTCCATGCTCACACTGAGAATATCGACGCCCGGCAAAGAACCGGCCGCCTCATTGAACCGCTTGGTTTGCGCGTCGCAGACCGGCGTATCGAGCGAAGGAACCACGCTGATAATACGCACCTGGCCGCCTGTATCGGCCAGGGAAACCGGCTTCAGGCTGCCATCCACCAAGGTGAAATCCGGTGCGGCATCGCCGGGTTTGAGTTCCGGCCCGACCAAAGTCAGAGGGTTGCCTCGCAGGGTTGTAGCTCCCGGTCTCTCCATAATTCCTCCAAGATGACGTGGTGATTGAGTTTCTATTGTAGCAATTCGGTCAATTGGCCAGCCTCGGTAACGGGCAGCTGGCACGTGTAGTTTCGGCAAACGTAGGCCGCGGGCCGGCCGCCTGCCGGCTGCATGCCTTCGATGGCGGGAATGCCGGCGGCCAGGGCGCGGCGGGTCTCGTCGGAATCCACTAGAAGCACGATTCGGTTGGCGACGAAGCGGGCGTGAAACGCGCGCAGCAGTTCGCGCGTGCCGGCCGCCTCGCGCGGCCCGGCGACGATAATCTGGCGCGGTTCGCCCAGGTAAAACTCGCAGGCAGTCAGCATAGCCGGCAGGGCTACCGGGACGCGGGACACACGCGAGGCGAAGGCGGCCAGGGCCCGCTCGGCGGAGGCGCGAAACCCGGCGCGGCCAGTGATCTGAGCCAGACGCAGCAGGTTGAGAATCGCCACGGAATTGCCGCTCGGCTCGGCGCCATCGTAGTCTTCCTTGAGGCGCAGAACGAGGCTGGAATCGTCCGCCGGAGAGTGGAAAAAGCCGCCGCCGGCGGAGTCTTCAAACAGCTCGCTCTGCTTTTCGGCCAGGCGAACCGCCTCCTCCAGGTGGCGGCGATCGAACTGGGTTTCGTACAGATCGAGCAGCGCCTGCGTGAACATGGCGTAGTCTTCGAGAAACCCGGGGATGGTGGCCTCGCCTTCCCGGTAGCGGCGCAGCAACTGGCCGGTTTCCGGCTGGCGCAGCCGGCTGAGCGCGAAATCCGCGGCGCGGCACGCAGCCGCCTCGTAGCGCGGCTCTTCCAGCACGGCGCCGCCGAGGGCAAAGGCGGAAATCATCAACCCGTTCCAGGCGGTGAGGATCTTGTCATCCAGGTGCGGGCGAACCCGGGAGGCGCGGGCCGCGAGCAGCCCTGCCTCAGCCGCCTCCAACCCGCCGCGGATCTCCTCCACGGGGCGGCCAAACTGCTCCGCGGTTTCTTCGGTGGTGGCTGCCCGGTAGAGGATGTTGCGGCCGGCAAATTCGGAGTGGGGGTCGTTGACCACGTTGCCGCCCTCGGCAACCCCGTAGCGATAGGCAAGCCATTCGGCAGCCGGCGCGGGAACCACCTGACGGATCTCATCGGCCGACCAGATGTAGAAGGCCCCTTCTCCCTTGAGATCGGGCTCTTCCGGGCGGACAACGCTGTCGGCGTCCTCGGCCGAGTAGAAGCCGCCTTCCGGCGCGGTCATGTCGCGCAGCACGTAGTCGAGAATGCCGCGCGCCGTATCGGCAAAGGTCTGTTCACCCGTAATCTGGAAGGCTTCGAGGTAGGAAGTCGCCAGTTGCGCCTGGTCGTACAGCATCTTCTCGAAATGCGGCACGAACCAGCGCTCGTCCACTGAGTAGCGGTGGAGTCCGCCGCCGAGTTGATCGTGCATCCCGCCATCGGCCATTTTGCGGAGCGTGTGGAGCGTCATCTCGAGCGCCTCCCGGTTGCCGGTGCGGGCGTGGTAGCGCAGCAGGAATTCGAAAACGGCGGGCCGCGGAAATTTGGGCGCCTGGCCGAATCCGCCCATCTCGGAATCATAGGTGCGGCGAAAGGTGAAGAAACCGCTATCCAGCATCGAGTAGTCGATGGCGGGGCGGCTACCCGCGCGTACGCCGTCGAAGGCGGACTGCTTTTCGAGCTGCGCCAGTGCCTCGCGCGCCGATTCTCCGATGCGCTGCCGGTCGCTCCGCCAGGCCTGCGCGATCTGCGTGAGCACGCTCGGGAAGCCGGCGTGGCCCCAGCGGTTCTCGGGCGGAAAGTAAGTGCCGCCAAAGAAAGGCTGCAGGTCGGGCGTCAGCCAGACCGACATGGGCCAGCCTCCCCCGCCCGTGGCAGCCTGCACGAACGCCATGTAGATGCGGTCGACATCCGGGCGTTCCTCGCGATCCACCTTAATGGGGACGAAATCGCGATTGAGCTGGCCAGCAATCGACTCATCTTCGAACGATTCCCTCTCCATCACGTGGCACCAGTGGCAGGTGGAATAGCCAATCGAAAGAAAGATGGGCTTGTCTTCAGCGCGCGCTTTGGCGAACGCTTCCTCTCCCCAGGCGTACCAGTCCACAGGGTTGTGCGCGTGCTGCAACAGGTACGGACTTTTTTCCAGGGCGAGGCGGTTGGAGTGCATGGAAGGTGCCTTCAGCGTAAGGAGGACAGACGAGAAGTGTCAAGTTTCAATGCCTGGGGCTTGCTTCCGGTGCTTCCCGCGTTTGAAACTGAAACGAGGGAGATGGTGTCTAATTCGGTATGCGGTACTGGGGCTATCTGTGTGCGAAGGTGGCAGCGGCGGCGGCAGCCCTTTATGGGCTGCTGGTATGGATTGCCAGCCTTTTTCCGGCCGATCCACATCCGGATGCGGTCGCGCCGCTGCGCAACGGCGATCTGAAGCTGTTGTTGATGGTGGTGTTGATGGGCTGGTTTCTGCTGGCGGCAGGAACGCTGTATCTCATCGTCTGGGACCAGCGGCGGCGCTGCCGCACCTGCCTGCGGCGCCTTCGCATGCCGGTCGAGACCGGCTCATGGGGATTCATGCTGCAGCTTGGCCGGCCGCGAATCGAATACATCTGCGCCTACGGGCACGGCACGCTGAAGGAAGAAGAACTGCAAATCTCCGGTCTCGCCAACCCGGAATGGACCGCCCACTCGGACGATTATTGGGAAGAGCTGAGCGCCTCTAGCGAGCAAGCCGGCAAAAAGTAGCCTGACCATTTGCGCCGGCCCGGCGCGCCCCTCGTCCGCGGGGAAAATACACTGCGTAAAAACTCACACGCGCCGTCTCGCCGCGCGCCGTGAAACCATTGAAAAGGCTGGATCACGAACTGCAATCTCGTATGGAGAGTGGCGTGCCTGAGCTGAATGGAGCCGGCGAGCGACCGCTCGAGGGTGTCACAATCTCGGGTGTTTCCTCGACTTCATGAGACAATTGAAAGAAGTGGCGAAGAAAGAGATGAAAGTCCGGATCCCGCGCGGCGCGGGACTGGCACGGCTCTTCCTGAGCCCGGTCGGCCGTTGGATCGTGATCGGGGCGTCGATCCTCTTCATCCTGGCGCTGGGCGTTTTCACGCATTACTATTCCAAATACGCGCAGTTGATGGACGAGAAGCTGCGCATGGGGCCGTTCGCCAACACAGCCAAGATTTTCGCTGCGCCCCAGTCGGTGGCAGTGGGGGACGTGCTGCAGCCCGACGACATCGCGGCGGACCTGCGCCGCAGCGGCTACGGCGAATCGCGTTCCAACCCGGACGGCTACTATCAGCTACATCCGAATGCGATTGAGGTTTTCCCCGGACCGGACTCCTATTTCGACCAGGAAGCCGGACTGATCAAGTTTTCGGGCGGCCGGATCTCCTCCATCATTTCCCTGCAGGACAACACGGCCCGCAACGAATATGAGCTGGAGCCGCAGCTCATCACCAGCATTTCCGGACCCAACCGGGAAAAGCGCCGCATGGTGCGGTTCGCCGACATCCCCAAAGTGATGGTGGACGCGGTGACCTCGGCCGAGGACAAGCATTTCTTCCAGCACGCGGGCTTCGACCCCTCGCGCATCATCAAAGCCGCCTACGTCGATCTCAAGCAGGGGCGGAAGGAGCAGGGGGCGTCCACGCTCAGCCAGCAGTTGGCGCGTATGTTATGGCTGGATCAGGACAAGCGATGGAAGCGCAAGCTGGCGGAAATGGTGATCACGCTCGAGCTGGAGCAGCGGCTGTCGAAGCAGGAGATTTTCGAAGACTACGCCAACGACATCTACCTGGGATCGCGCGGCTCGTTCCGCATTCACGGATTCGGCGAGGCGGCGGAGGCGTTCCTGGGCAAGGACCTCAGCCAGATCACGCTGCCGGAAGCGGCGGAGCTGGCCGGCATGATTCAGAACCCGGCACATTACGATCCCTATCGCCACCCGGACCGGGTGCTGGAGCGCCGTAACCTGGTGCTGGCGATGATGCGGCAGAACGGCTACGTGAGCGACCGCGACTACGCGCTGGCAGCGGACTCTCCGATCGTGGTTCCCAAGGGCGCAGCCCAGTCGCAGGAAGCGCCGTATTTCGTCGATATGGTGAACGACGCGGTGCAGGCCAAGTTCCTCGATGCCGATCTTCAATCCAACGCCTTCCGCCTTTACACCACGCTCGACATGCGTCTGCAGCGGGCCGCGGCGGAGGCCGTCCGGCTGGGCATGCAGAGCGTGGACGACCAGATCAAGCGGCAGCACCGTTTCAAGGGTCAGACGCCGCCGGAGCCGCAGGTGGCGCTGGTAGCGCTGGATCCGCACACCGGCGAAGTGAAGGCACTGGCCGGCGGCCGGAATTACGGAGTCAGCCAGTTGAACCACGTGCTCGCCAAGCGGCAGCCGGGTTCGATCTTTAAGCCGTTCGTGTACGCTGCCGCCATGAACACGGCGGTAGAAGGCGGCCCGCGCGTAATCACGCCGAGCACGATCGTGGACGATGAACCCACCACCTTCTGGTTCGACGGCAGGCCTTACGAGCCGGCCAACTTCGCCCACGAGTTTTACGGCAACGTGACCCTTCGCCAGGCGCTGGCGCATTCGCTCAACGTAGCCACGGTCAAGGTGGCAGAGATGGTGGGCTATGACGCAGTGGTGGAGATGGCCAACCGCGCGGGGATGAACTATCGCATCCATCCCACACCGGCGGTGGCGCTGGGAGCGTACGAGATCACGCCGCTCGAGGCCGCCGGCGCCTATACCATGTTCGCCAACCACGGCGTCTATGTAAAGCCGAGCTTCCTGAATATGGTGCGTTCGGACAAGGGTCAGGTGCTCTATAAAGCGTCGGTCGAGCAAAAAGCGGCGCTCGACCCACGGGTCGCCTATGTGATGACCAACCTGCTGGAGGAAGTCCTCCGCAGCGGCACGGCGGCGGGCGTCCGCAGCCGCGGCTTCCTGGCGCCGGCGGCCGGCAAAACCGGGACTTCGCGCGATGGCTGGTTCGCTGGCTATACCTCCGAGCTGCTCTGCGTGGTGTGGGTTGGGTTCGACGACAATCGCGATCTGGACCTCGAGGGCGCCAAATCGGCGGCGCCCATCTGGGGGGACTTCATGAAGCGCGCGCTCGATTATCGCGAATACCGCGACGCCAAGCCTTTCACTGCACCGGAGGGAGTGGTGAGCGTGGAGATCGATCCGCAATCCGGAATGCCGGCCACCCCCAATTGCCCGAAAACTCAGACCGAAGTTTACATCGCCGGAACCGAACCGGTCGGCACCTGCCCGCTGCACGGCGGCCGGACGGGCGTCACCAACGTGGCCGGCTGGGATACTGGCGGCAACCAGGTTGCCGGCGCCGATGGCCAGGCCACTGGCGGCCCGAAGGTGGCTCCGGCGGCCGTGGCGCGCCGCGCAGCACGCCAGGCCTCTGCCGAGGCAGCGCAGCCTCCGCCGTCTCCGCCCAAAGGCCCGGATACCCGCAAGCCGGAAGAGAAGAAGAGCATCCTGCGCCGCCTGCTGGGTGTGTTCAAATAAGGTAGGGGTAGTTAAGGTAGGGGAGTCTCATATGCTGATCCAGCCGGTGAGCCTGCTTTTGGCAGCCGCCTTGAGTTCCGCATGGGCCCAGGCGATGCTGGACACGCCCAACCAGGCTGAGGCTGCAAAGCCGGATGCTCCAAACCTGTCCAGCGAGAGCCGCGGTGACATTTACATGGCGGAGAAGAAATTCCGCGAGGCCGTGGAAGCCTATCGGGAAGGTTCGCCGGATAATGCCGTGGTGCAGAACAAACTCGGCATTGCCTACCAGCAAACCCTGCAGCTCGATAACGCCCGCAAGGCTTATGAGCACGCCATCAAGCTCAGACCGGAGTACATGGAGGCGTTGAACAACCTCGGCACCATTTACTTTGCCAGGAAGAGCTACCGCCGCGCCATCAACTGGTACAATCGCGCGCTCAAAACCGCACCCGGCGAGGCCAAGAGCGCCACTGTTTACGAGAACCTGAGCCGGGCGTGGTTCAACCGCCGGGATTACGCGCGGGCCAGAGATTGCATGCAGACCGCCCTGCACCTGGATCCCGACGTGTTCGAACATCATGGCACCGTCGGCCAGATTCTGGAGGAGACCAGCATCGAAGAGCGTGCCAAGTACCATTTCTACCTGGCCAAGGTATACGCAACTTCGGGGCGCAACGATGTGGCCCTGCAATACCTTCGCAAAGCGCTCGAAGAGGGCTTCAAACAGAAAAAGAGCCTGGAGGAGGAACCGGATTTCGCTGCTTTGAAGGACCTGCCGGAATTCAAGGAGCTGGTGGCGCGGGTGCCGCGTGTTCTTTAGCCGCCGCCGGCGGTCGGAGCGGGGTATCCCAACGGGACAGCTTGTCCTATGATGCCGGGCGTCCCGGATAGGAAGAATCTCCAGGCGGGTACTGTCCTGCTGGTTTTGGCGGCGGTCTCGTTTACCTCTCTTTCCTGCGCTCACCGGCCGGCGTCGCCTGCTCATCAGCGTCTGGCCGTGCTGCGGTTCGAAAACCTTGGCTCCGATCCGGCCGGCGACTGGATTGGCCGTGCGCTGCAGGAGATCCTCGACACCGAACTGGCCGGCGCCCCCGAACTCTACGCGATTCCCAGTTCGCAATTGCTGGCGATGGATCGGGCGTTAGGCGCGAGGCCTGTCACGGTGCCCGGCATCTCCGCCGGCCAAGCAGCCGCCCTTTCTCTCGGCGCCACCCGCATTGGCTACGGCGACTACGCAACTCGCAACGGCCGGCTGGAGGTGCGTTTGAACCTGGCCGACCCGCGCACTGGCAAGATCGTCGCCGGGTTGACCTCCGACACCGATGCCGGCAATGTGCTCGGTGCCGCGACCACGCTGGCACGGCAGCTCTTTCCGCAGACGCCTGGCTATGCCACACGCAGCCAGGCCGCCCTGCAGTCATACATCGGCGCGATCGAGGCCGGCAATCCCGCTGACGCAGCCGCGCGGGCGGAAGCGGCAGTCCAGGCCGATCCGGGATTTGGCCCCGCCGCGCGGCTGCTGGCGGACCTCCGCCTGGAACACGGCGATCGCGCTGGCGCGCTGGAATGCCTCAATCGGGCGCTGGCCCGCGCGGCGGAGATGCCGCCTGTCGAGCAGGCACGGTTGCACCTGGAGCTGGCAAACCTGGAAAACCAGCCGGCGGCCCGCCAGGCTGCGCTGGCCGCGGTGGCCAGGGCCGAACCGGCGAACCCCGATGCCTGGATGGCGCTCGGGGGCTTTGCGTTTGCGAGGCGCGATTACGCCGCGGCCCAAGCAGCCTTCCGCCAGGCGGCGGATCTGGATCCAGCGCAAACAGCGGCGCTCAACGAAGACGCCTATGCGTCCGCCTTCGCCGGCCGCCTGGACGAGGCGGTCGCCGCCCTTCGCCGCTGCCGGACCCTGCGCCCCTCCGATCCCAACCCGCTCGATTCGCTGGGAGACGTCAATCTGCTGTCGGGCCATCTCCAGGAGGCGGAGGCTTTCTACCTGCAGGCGGCCAAGCAGGACCCCCACTTCCTGAATGGGGGCGATTGGTTCAAAGCGGCGATGGCGCGCCTGATGACCGGCGATCGCGCCGGAGCCGACGGCCTGTCTGAAAAATACGTCCAGGCGCGCTACGCCACCCAGGACCCGGCTGCTCCGCTGTTCCGCGCTCAGTGGAAGTTCCTCAGCGGGCGGCGGCGGGAGGGATATCGAGACTTGGAGGCTTTGGCCGGCCATGAAGCAGCCGGGCCCGTACGAGCGCTGGCGGCGGAGGTGCACACGCAACTGTCGGTCTGGAGCCTTTACATGGGTGATCGCGGCGCTGCGCAGACGCATGCTCGGGCCGCAGTGGGAACCGTGCAGGGCGCTGTGCTGGCTGCGTTTCTGGCCGCGCCGCCTGCAAGCCCGGCCGAGTGGACCGCGCGCGCCGAAAAGATGGCGCCCCGTCCGGAGCAGGCTGCAGTTAGGGACTTCGTTCTAATACAAGCCCTGCTGTTGGGAAGACAGTTTGCTCAAGCCATGCCGGTACTGAGGCGCTCCTACGAAAATGCCGCGCCCACCAACCCGGAGATGCCGGTGCTGCTCGCCTGGGCTGAACTGGAGACCGGGCAGGCGGCCGACGCGGCGGCGCTGCTCGCACTCAATCCGATTCCGCAACCCGATGGCATCAGCCCGTTCGCCGCGTGCTGCTTTCCGCGCCTGTTCTTCCTGCGCGGCCGTGCGGCGGAAAAGCAGGGCCGCCCCGACGCGGCTCGCGCCAATTACAAGCTCTTTCTCGATCTATCCGGCGACGCGCCATTACAGTGGGGTGAAGAACAGGCGGCGCAGACGAGCCTCGCAGGCAAGTGACGCCGGCGGCCCGGGCACTAACTCAAAGATCCCCGCCGAAGTGAACCGGCACAAGTGTAAAGTTACTCGCGGGCTTACTCGAACGAATTGACAGCGACCCTGGCGCCTGCGTAGGATCGCCCTATGTAGAGACGTCTTGCCGCGTCCTTCCTCGCCGGGTAATTCCCTGAGGGCCCTGCTTTTTCCGCATAATCGAAGGAGGAAGTCATGAACCGAGCGATTCCGGCTCCTGTCTGCGCTCTTTTTGTCCGCTCGTTCGCAAAGGGATGGTGCGCCAATGCAACCTGACGATCCATCGCTCCCCCCTGCCGCAACCCCGGAATCGCCTTCCCGATCCGGGAACACGTTCCCGGTGGATGCTGTTGCGCCCGCCGGGAATCCCATTTGGACCGAGAGCCTGGCCGCTAGTTTCAGCCGCCGTTTACGGCGAAAGGTTCTCATCCTTCCCGAAGGCGAGAGGCCCGTTACGAACCCGGTGATCGATCTTCTTCACCTGAGAGGGTCCGCCGCGTTTGACGACGCTTTCGCCGGCAGCCGGTGCCATCCGCTGATCGATGCCGTCCACCTCGCATTCGCCCAGCACCGGCCGCTGACGATCTCGCCCGATCACATCTGGCTCGCGATTGCGCAGGGTTTCAGCCATCACGTAACCGCGAACGCAGAGAAACTGCGCCATCGCCTGGTGCGCCACGAAGGGAGCCGCGAACTCTCCACGGACATCCCCGACATGAATCTGGCCAGCTTCGAACATGCGATCGCCGATTTTTCATCACAGATCCGGGACGCGACCGACCCTGTGCTGCATGAGACCCTGGTGTGCGATTTCTCTACCACGACACAGGGCGCTCGCACCGCTAGTGAAGTGGCGCTGATGGATAGCTTCTCAAGCTACTTCACCTATTCCATGGGCTGCATTTGCGGAATACCGAAGATCACGATCCAAGGGACGTTGGATGACTGGCAGCGCATCCGCGAGCGGGTCGAGGTAATCGAGACTTACGGCCAGGAACGATGGGTGTCACGCCTCCGCCCGATCCTGGACGAATTCGTTCTGGCCGCGGATGGACGCCCGACGCCGGAATTCTGGAAGGCGATCTACAAGCCGGAGCACGCCTATGGAGGTGATGTGGCCACAGGCTGGATCGTCGACCTGTTTCCTTATTTAGGAGATGATCCTCCCCGCCGCTTCAATCACGTCCTGGCATAGCCTCGCGTCGAGTGGGCGATTCCCGTCGCAAAGGGCATCAGAACGAACAGTCTCACCCTCTTGGGCAGAGGCATCAACCCCGCTGGCTTCCCTTCCGGCCTCTCCAGTGTGCCGGTTATGGTTAAGTTCCAAGATGGCTCGAAATTTGTGCTGGACCTCGTTGCCGGCTTTTTGGCGGTGCAGCAGGACCCGTCGGACCTGGCCCTCTCGCCGGTGATCGGGTGGTCCGTGGCCGAACCTCAGCGCAAGCCGCCGGCCAAGACCGCGCCCTAGGCCGTCGCCGGCTTTAACAGCCCGATCGTGTTCCCGTCCGGATCCGTGAACCACGCGAACGTACCGGCCGGAATCGCGATCGGCCCGACGACTTTCTTGCCGCCCAGTTCGACAGCCTTGTCGAGCGCAGCCTGTACATCCTCGACGTCCACGTAAAACATGGTGTAATGCTCCGGCTCGTGGCCGAGCGAGGTGATGTGACCCGAGATGCCCTGCGGGCTCCCGGTCTGGATGTTCGACGCGGGGCCGGCGGGCGTGATCTGCCAACCGAAAAGCTTCGAATAGAAATCGCCCGTCTTGTCGCGGTCGCGGCATCCGATCTCAAAATGAACAACTGGCCGTCCCATGGGCCTCCCTCCCTTTTGAGCGAGTAATTGCGGCGCCAACGCCGCCAGCAGGAGCGCAGAGCGGCGCGTCGGCGTTTCTTGTGTCTCTGCCTGATGCATGCTGGAATTGCTCCGTTGTCGCGGTCGCGAAATAAGGTGCGTCACGGCGCTGCCTCGCGTTCAGTACATGATACACGAAGGAAATGGAGCGGCGGCCCGGGTGGTCCCGGCTTACACAGATTCCCAGCGGCGCGCGAAGCGGCGGGCGATTAGAAAAAGAACCACGCCGGAGCCAAGCAGCACGGCCACCTGCGGCGCCAGGTGCGACACAGGCTCGTCACGCCAGAACACTTTGGTGTAGCCGTCGATGGCCCAGGCATTGAAAGTCAGCAGCCCCACCTTCTTCATGGCTTCGGGCATGAGGAACCGTGGGAACATGCTACCGCCAATCGCCGACATCGTCAGGATGATCAAGGTGGCAACGGCGGCCTGCTGCGCGCGAGTATGAGAGACGCTGGCCAGCAGCATGCCGAACGATGCCACGGCGAACGAAGTGGCCACGGTCATCACGATGAAGCCTGGCAGGTGCGTAAACAAGTCGAGATGGAAGACCAACGCGCCCCATAGGAACATCAAAGCAAGCTGAGAGCAGGCGAGCACCATGCTATAGGCCATCTTGCCGGCGAGCAGGGTGGTCATGCTCACGCGTGCGCTCAGGATGCGGTCGAGCGCGCCGCTCTCGGCTTCGTCCAGCAGGGTGCCCCCGGCGGCGCTGGCTGTGAACAGCAGGAACATGACGCCGATTCCCGCCGCGTAAAACGCGACCATGGGGCTACGCTTGTTTTCGCCCACGACGTCATGCATCTCTACCGCCACCAGCCCCCCGGCGTTGTTGCTTCCGTCGCCGGCGGGCGTTTTGTTTTGCAGATCGCGCCGTGCGGTGTAGGCGCGCATTTGCGAAAGGCTCGATTCGACGCTCTGTCGCTGCTGGGGCGTTAGGCCGCCGCTGGCCTGAGCGAAGTACTTCATGCCCAGGTCCGCCATCGAGTCGGGCATGGATGTCATCACAACTTTTTGGAGCAGGCCGGCGACCAGCTGGCCGGCCACCGGATTGGAACTGTCGTGTAAGATTCGGATCGCCTTGCGGCTCGCCGCCGGCGCGAACGAGATGGGATTGGCGCTAAACCCAGCTGGAATGATGAGTGCCACGGGAGCCGTGCCGCTCTTAACCGCCGCTTCAGCAGTTACAGCCGTATAATCGGGTGGCGTCGGCTCGCCCGCTTTGGTTTCGGGGCGGATGGTGGCAACCAGCGCGCCCTCCTGGCGCAGGCCCTGGACCAGGCGCCCGGAAGCTTCGCTGTGATCTTCGTCCACTACCAGAACGTTGACGCGCGGCGTGGAATTGCCGCTCATGCCGCTGAAAATCACGGCGAAGATGCTGAAGAAGGCGATCGGCAGGATGAAGGACAGAATGAGGGCGCCGCGATCGCGGCGGAGCGCGCGGAAGCCATTGCGGACGATAGCGGCAATCATTGGCGGAGGTCCCTTCCCGTGAGCTTCAGGAAAACGGATTCGAGATTGGGCCTGCGCAGCACCAGGTCGATGACGTTCAAGCCGTCGCGAGCTGCCGCTTCCAGCAGCGACGCGATGTCGGCGGGCCGGTCGACCGGGAAATGCGCTACGCCGTCCTGCAGCGTTCCGCCGCGCGAGGCTGCCCAACCCGCTGCGTCGCCGGCCCCGGAATCGAGGCGCATGAGAACATCGCTGCGGGTGCCAAAGGACTCCGCCACCAACTCGTCCTTGGACCCCAGGGCAATCACCTGGCCATGATCGACGATCGCGATGCGATCGCACAGGCGTTCGGCCTCTTCCATATAGTGCGTGGTGTAGATGACGGTGGTGCCTTCGCCACGGAGTGCTTCCACCATTTCGAAAATACGGTTGCGCGATTGCGGATCGACGCCGACGGTCGGCTCATCGAGGAGCACGATGCGCGGCCGATGAATCAGCCCGGCCGTCATGTTGAGGCGCCGGCGCATGCCGCCGGACAAAGTCTTGACGGGGGAATCGGCCCGGTCGGCGAGAGCGCCCCACTCCAGGCACCACTGGATGGCATCGCGCAGGGGCTTGCCACGCAGCCCCTGGTAGCGGCCGAATGCGTCCAGGTTCTCGCGGCCGGTGAGGAGCGGGTACAGGGCGAGTTCCTGCGGCACCCAACCAAGGTCCTTCCGCGCCGCCAGAGTGTCGGCCGGACGCCCGAATACCCGAACACTGCCGGAATCGGGCCGGACGCGCCCGACAATGCTGCGGATCAGCGTGGATTTGCCCGCTCCGTTCGGTCCAAGCAGGCCGAGGCAGGCGCGATCCTGGACTTCCAGCGAGATCCCGGCGACGGCGGTAACCTCACCGAAGCGCTTCACGACGGAGTCGATTCGCAACGGGAGTGCTTCAGGTCCGGCCGGCGAAGGTGAGGCCATTCAAGTTCAATGGTACGCGAATCACCCTGGCAAAGTTCCGGCGTCGCCGGTTCTAGGTAAGCCGGGCGCGACTCGTCAGGCCCTGAGACGCCTATTCTCTTGTCCTTGCCACCAGTCCTCTCACATCTAACAGATGCTGCGGCTGAAACGCCTTTCTCGACCACCGGCAGGCGTCCGAGAACTCGATCCCGGCGAAGAAGCCGATTTCGCAGTAATGGCAGTAACGCACAATACCGGCAAAGCTCTGGCCGGGAGAATGCCAGTGAACCTCAACACCCGGGGGCAGAGCCATTTCCAATTGCAGGCACGCCCCGAATGGAGCAATGTCCTCAAGCAGCGCCAGGGCCCGCTGGGTCTGATTTTCTGCATCCTGCCAGCGGACCTCGACCATATCTGCGCACATCATCCTTGCTTCCCGGCGCCGATCCTGCATGCACTCCTTATCGGTGGCCGGCGCCCTCCGCTTTAACCGGGTTCAGTCGGCCTTGCCCGCCGTCAGGTCCCCCTGGTGCCAGTACCCTGGACCCGCATTAAGTCGATCATTATAATAGCCTTTATTCCTCCGGTCGTGGTATTGTCGTTCTATCGCCATGAGGACTCGATGGCTCAACGCGTTCGCCCTGGTGGCCGTGGCGGTGGCTGTGACGCTGGTGGTGACCGCCAATTCAGGCACGGGTAAGTCGACTCATCTACTCAACGTTTCTTATGATCCGACGCGCGAGGTGTTTGCCGAGCTAAACCGGCAATTCACGGCGAAATACGCGCGCCAGACCGGCCGCAGGCTCATCATTCAGCAATCGCACGGCGGCTCGGCGCGACAGGCACGAGCGGTGTTCGAAGGTCTCCGGGCCGACGTTGTCACACTGGCGCTGTTTTCCGATGTGGATGCGCTCCGCAAGCAGGGGCTGATTGCCGACGGCTGGCAGAAGCGGCTGCCGCACGATTCCCAACCCTGGAGTTCGACGATTGTGTTTGTGGTGCGGCAGGGCAATCCGCGCCATATCCGCGACTGGCCGGACCTGGTGGGGCCGGACGTGAGCGTGATCACGCCGAATCCGAAAACGTCCGGCAACGGAAAGCTGGCAGCACTGGCCGCCTGGGGCTCGGTGATTTACCGTGGCGGCAGCGAAAAAGCGGCGCGGGACTACCTGCGGCGGCTCTACGAACACGTTGTCGTACTCGACACGGGCGCCCGCGGCGCCTCCAACACCTTCACCGGCGAGAAGCAGGGCGACGTGCATTTGACCTGGGAGAATGAAGCGCAGCGGGAAGTAGCTGAGTCCCAGGGTGAACTGGAACTGGTCTACCCGCCGGTCAGTATCCGGGCTGAGCCTAGTGTGGCCTGGGTGGATGCCAACGTATCGCGCGACGGGGAGGCTGCCGACGCCCAAGCCTATCTCGAGTTCCTCTTTACGGATCAGGCGCAGGAAATCCTCGCCGGATTTGGCTACCGTCCTGTGAATCCTCAGGTGCTCGAGAGACACGAGAAAACGCTGCCGAAGATCGACCTTTTCCCGGTGACCATTCTCGCCCGCGACTGGGACGACGCGGAGCAGAAGTTCTTCGCCGAAAACGGCATCTTCGATGGCGTGTACAAACCGAAGGCCAAGCCGTGATTTGGGACTATTCCTGGAGCAAGGCGCGCAAAGACCTGATCGCCGGCGCTACCGTGGCCGCCATTTCCCTGCCCCAGGGTATGGCTTACGCGCTGATTGCAGGTGTCGATCCGCGCTTTGGCCTGTATTCGGCCATCGTGGTGACGGCGGTGGCCTCGATCTTTGGCTCGTCGTCGCAATTGATCAACGGCCCGACCAACGCCATCTCGCTGGTGGTATTCAGCGCACTCGCGTTCCTGGACCCGGAAGCCCGATTCGACGCCTATCAGGCTATGTTCCTGCTCGGCGTAATGGTGGGTGTGATCCAGATCCTGATCGCGGTCTTCAAGCTGGGCGATCTGACGCGCTACATCTCCGAATCTGTGGTGATCGGCTTCATGGCCGGAGCCGGTTTCCTGGTGGCGCTGGGCCAGGTGGGCAACCTGCTGGGAATCAAAGAGCGTGGCACGGGCGACCAGCATGTGCTGCTGCGGTTCTGGCTGACCGTCTCTCGTGGGGGCACTCCCAGCCAATACGCTGTGGTCATCGGCGTGGGGGTCATCGTGCTGGCGGTCGCGCTGCGCAAAGTGGTGCGCCGTTATCATCTGCCGCAGTTGGACATGCTGCTGGCGCTGATCGTGATGGCGTGGTTGGCGGCGCATTTCGGCTGGAGCGTCCCGGCGGCCGGCGGCAAAACACTGATGCCGGTGGTGGGCGCTGTGCCTGCGTCACTGCCGCGGCCGCATATTCCGCAGATCCAGTTCTGGTGGGTGCGGCAGATGGCGACCGGTAGCCTGGCGATCGCCCTCCTCGGACTGGTGGAAGCGCTGGCCATCGCCAAATCCATCGCCATCGACACGCGCCAGGTGCTCGACTACAACCGGCAATGCATGGCCGAGGGCCTAGCCAACCTGGCTGGCGGATTCTTCCAGTCGCTGCCCGGCTCCGGATCTTTGACGCGGTCGGCCATCAACCATCAATCGGGCGCTGTGAGCCGTTTCTCGGGAGTCGTCGCCGCCGCGACCGTAGCCGTGGTGGTACTTTTGATGGCGCCGCTGGCGCGCTTTGTCCCCAAGGCTGCGCTGGCCGGGTTATTGATCATCACCGCCGTACGGCTGGTGGATTGGCATCGCCTGCGGTATGCCGTCCGGGCTTCGCGGTACGACGCCATCCTGGTGATGGCCACCGCCTTTTCGGCGATCTTCATCGGCGTCGAAACCGCCATATTCATCGGCGTGGCACTCTCCATCCTGCTGTTCGTGCCGCGCGCCGCCCGGCTGCGGGGCACCGAACTGGTGGTCACCAAGGAGCGTGTGGTGCGTGAGCGTGCGGCCGAGGACCCCATCTGCAGCGCCATCATCCTCTACGACCTGGAGGGAGAAGTATTCTTCGGGGCCGGCTCGGAGATCGACCGCTGCTTCGACTGGCTGCGGAAGCGCGCCAGCAGTGAGAACGTCCCGTGCGTGATCCTGCGCGTCAAACGCTCGCGCAACCCGGACATGGTCTTTATCGAACGCCTGGAGCGGTTCCTGCATGATATGCAGCACGAGGGCCGCACCGTGCTGCTGTGCGGCGTTCGCGCCGAAATGGCCCACGCGATGACGAGCGCCGGCTTCGGGGCATGGCTGCCCGAGAGTTCGGTTTTTCTGGAAGAACAGAAGCTGTATTCGGCGACCCTGAAGGCTGTGCGCCACGCTTTCGAACTGGTGAAAGACACCACCTGCGTTCATTGCGCCGAGCGCCGCAACTGCGAGGGCGACGGGGACGGCTCGCTCTACTATCTGGTATAGGGCGCGGTGGGGCATGCTTGCCCGTGTTCTTACAGGGTCGCCGGCGTTTTTCCGGGTGTACACTGATCTCAACCATGTATGGCTAAAACGAAATCTCGCTTCGGCATGGCCGGACTCCGCTCTTTCTGGCGACGCACCAGCGAAGGCCTCAACGCCAGACAGCTCTGGGCCCAATTCCAGCGGGAAACTCGCAGCGGCCTCACTCTTTACTCGGCGGAGACCGGGCGCAACCTGCGCGAGGAATGGACTGCGCGAAAGGGCAAGCGCAGGGTTGTGGCCGCGGTTGCGGGCGCCATGTATGAACGCCTCACGCCCGTGCGGCGCGTGCTGCTGCTGTTCGCGCTGGTTCTGTTGGTGCTTCCGTCATCTGAGTTCTCGGCCGGCTCCCAGCTGCACATTACAATCAATTCAACACCGTCGGCTCTTATCCTGATCGTGGTGCTGGTGCTCGAGTTGGCCGATCGAGTCGGCCTGAAACGCGACCTGGAGATCGCGCGCGATATCCAGCGCATGCTCCTCCCCGAGAAGCCTCCTGCGCTGCCTGGTCTCGATATCGCATTCGCCACGCAGCCCGCCAATACCGTCGCCGGCGATTACTATGACGCGTTCCTGCGGTCCAAACCAGACGATTCCCGGCTGCTGCTCATTGTCGCCGACGTCGCCGGTAAAGGGATTCCGGCGGGACTTCTCATGGCCGCGGTGCAAGCCGGCTTCCATACCCTCGCCACCGACCCAGTGCCGCTCTGCGAACTGGCTGCCAGGCTCAATCGCTCCATGTGCGAGCGGAGCGGCGGCGGACGGCACTTGATCACTGCGTTCATCGCGGAACTGGACACGGCGACGCGTGCCCTGACTTGGGTGAACGCCGGCCAGAACCCTCCCGTCCTGTTCCGAACTGGCGGCGCGCTCGAGTATCTGAAGGAAGGCGGAATTCCGCTGGGAGCCTTCCCTGGGGCACGATATGAGAGTGGGCGCACCGAACTTCGTTCCGGAGACGGCTTGTTTATTTACACCGACGGTGTCAACGAAGCCCTTGACGCATCGGGCGCCGAGTACGGCGACGATCGCCTGGCGCGAGAGGTCGCGGCGCTTGGCAGCACCGGTGCTGCGGCCAGTCTGAGACGCATCTTCGAATCTGTCAACCGGTTTGCCGCCGCCGTCCCCCAGTACGACGACATCACCTGCCTCGTCCTGCGCGTCGCTTGATCCCGCCGGAACCCGCCAACAACTTTAGCGGGGCATGGTTGAGGAGCACCTAAGCGGTGGTCCTCAGCCAGGCGTTCGACGCTCACAATGCCATAAGTAACCTATTTCCCGCCACTTAGAATTGGCGCGTCACTTGCATATCACAGAGTCGGAAGTAATTGGAGGTTGATATGAATCGGACAATGCAGATAGCGTCTTCGAAGCTCGCGATGCCGGCGCTTGCCCTTGGCGCGGCGCTGATGTTGCTCGGCCCCACGGCCGCGCTGGCTCAGCACGGCGGCGGGCACTCCGGCGGCGGTTTTGCCGGCCGCTCGTCCTCAGGCGGCGGACGCAGTTACGCTGCTCCGTCCTACTCGGGCCACGGCCAATCCTCCGCTGGGCGCAGCTATACCGCTCCCTACGCGGGCCGCAGTTATTCCGGCGGGCGCAGCTATGCCGCCCCCTACGCGGGCCGCAGTTACTCCGGCGGCGCGTACTACGGTCGTGGAGGCGCTTTCTACCCTGGCAGGTTCTACCCTGGTCAAGGCTATTACTACGGTGGAAGCTTCTGGGCTCGGCCGTACTTCGGCGTCGGAATTGGCATCCCGTTCGGATGGGGCTACGCTTCGGGCGCCGGTTGTGGCTACTATGACGGATACGGCTATTGGCAGCCGGCTCCGTGCTATCCGAACGTCTACTCGGGTTACTGATCAAATCGCTGACTGACGGAATCGACCAGCGCGCGGGCAACCAGTGTGCCCGCGCGCTTCGCGTATTTAGCCTAAGGCGGCCCGGCAGTCGCTCAGTCCCGTTAAGGCGGTGTCGGGGAATTGTCAACCTTGAATTGGCCTGTAGCGCGCCGCCAGAAGGCCCGTTGCGGCGTCGATGTCGATGTCGGCGATCAGCAATCCTTCCTTGCCATACGGCTGGTAGTCGAGCAGCGTCCCGTCGGGCCGCACCACCGCCGAGGTGGTCGGCGACCCCGCGCTGGCACAGTTCACCGTAACGAAATAGCAGGTGTTCTCGGCGGCGCGGCACAGGGCCGCCTTCTCATGGAATGAATTCGCCGGATCGGCGAAAGTCGAGGGCCGGTAACTGCCGGGCTCGGCTTCGTGGAAATGGGGATGGAATACGATGTGTGCTCCGGCCCGGGCCGCCCAGCGAACCGTTTCCGGATAGCGCCAGCCCTCGTGGCAGATCGCGACGCCAAGCGTCAGCGGACCGGTTTGGAACACGCGCCTCCCGGAACCGTGAGCGTAAATACCCTCCTCGGAAGGGTCGAGCTGAACCTTGTCCTGGAAACCGGCGATGGTTCCATCCGGATTGATGACCAGGGCAGCGATCAGCAGGGTACCATCGACGACGCGTTCGGTGCCGAGGACAACGGCGAGATTTGCCTTCGCAGCGGCGGCAGCAACGGCGGACCAGGCGCGTTCCAGAAACCCAGGATCGGGCGGCGGCACGGCCTTCCCCATTCCGCGGTAGCCGGGTACGAAACATTCCGGAAAGCAGATGAGGCGGGCGCGCTGGAGCGACGCTTGCGCGATAGCCTGTTCGGCCAGCACCACGGACTCCTCAGGACTGGCGGGGAAACGGAGGTTGGCGAGCGCGATGCGGAACATGTTCATTGGGTGACCCCGGAATCTTCAGCTTAATCCGGGATGGCTTTCCTTTTGGCCCTCACTTCCCACATAAACTAAGACCATGTCGGCGATTCGCGTCACTCCAGCCACTGAGCTGGAGCTGCCTCTGATACTGGAACTGATTCACGGGCTCGCGGAATACGAGAAGCTGGCTCATATCGTGACTGCGACCGAAGAACGGCTGCGCGAGTCGTTGTTCGGCGCCAGGCCCGCGGCAGAAGTGCTGCTGGCGTATTGGAATAACGAATGCGCCGGGTTTGCCGTGTTCTTCGCGACCTACTCCACGTTTCTGGCCGAGTCCGGGCTGTACTTGGAGGACCTGTATGTTAAGCCCCAACAGCGCGGCAAAGGAATTGGACTGGCGCTGCTCAAACGGTTCGCGGAAATTGCCGTCGAACGCAGCTGCGGCAGGCTGGAGTGGCAGGTGCTCAACTGGAACCAGCCGGCCATAGGGTTCTATCGGAAGCTCGGCGCCAAGCCGGTGGATGAGTGGACAAACTACCGGCTCTCAGGGGACGCACTGAAAACCTGGCCCCGAGGGGGGCATTGATGTCCGATAGTTTAAAGCGCCTGCTAACAGGCGGGGAACAGGCCCAAAAAGGCGAAGAAATAGCGAAGACATCGAGGCTTTCTCAGCGGGGCCGGGGGTTCGACCTGGTACAGGTGACCTGCCCGGTATTTTGTACCAGTCCGACAGAGAGTATAACCCCGGGCGCAGGCCGGGCGTCAAGGCTTGAGGGTGAATTTGCGGCAGGGCCCTAGAAGCCGGGGATATAATCACTATC